>CENG01000977.1_pt1 | contig 81076 bp, 71 predicted proteins | sample 530131 | NCBI WGS metagenome assembly CENG01 (sample SAMEA2591057, study PRJEB7988) | marine metagenome | biome: marine biome (ENVO:00000447); feature: surface water (ENVO:00002042) layer; material: saline water (ENVO:00002010), including plankton (ENVO:xxxxxxxx) | depth 5 m
TACCCATAGTGTTTGCTTGGATATCCCAAGTAACGGGATGAGGGCCGAGTACCACTTGGACATCTAGCCCTATCTTTTCTCTAACTTTTGAGGCCATATTCAACGTCTCTTGGTATACATCCCTGTAGTCGCTGATATTTCTTGGAAGAGACGTTGAAAAGGATGGTTTGTGAACCAGAAAGATTCCTGTCCCTCCAGCATTCGAGAATTCTTCAGCGGCGCTGAGGAATCTGTTGGCCTTATCCAGATGCATGTGCTGGTCTACAATGGGCCCTTCCCATTTGTCATTAACCAGCATTATCTCACGTCAATGCTTCTTCATTATCCAGTTTTTCAGCCCAATGCCTCACTGCCATCTCGGATACCTTTCTCGAAGATTGTCCTAAAACTACTCCTTTGCCATTATCATATAGTATGATTGTGGCTTTGTGTAGTGATGCTGAAATCCTAATAGCATCAATTCGTTCATCCATCTCAATATCTGAAAATCTCTTCTCAGCTATTTCTAGAAGTACATTCTTACCAAGGGAGAAGCTAACAATGATTTCTCCGGAGTCCATTGAAAGGCCTTCAAGAGGGAGTCCAAGATTGAGAAGTAGTTCCTGAACAGCCAGCTCAGCAACTTCACTTCTAGACAGGCCATGTACTAGAATTGAGCCGTTTGGCTCAATGACGTATGTGGCTCTGGGCTCTTCATGTGAGACTACAACGTAGTCTCCCGCCTTAGTACCTGAAGCTAGAGTTATGGCCTCAGCATGATCTATCGGTACTGAAGGTATGAATCTGAAAGTTTGAGTTTCGATGTTGAATTCGGGCGAGATAGACATTATTCCATACTCCTGATTGTTTCTGGTTCGGGCCAAGCTAAAATTGATTCCTCTATCGAAGGCAGTCTGGCCTGATGTACTGGTACCATCAGTAGTGTCTGTGAAGATCCATCAACATCAACCCTGCTGTCCCTCAAGTCAGCCAATGCCCCTCTAATCCTTGAGGCGAATCTCATGTCCCTTTCCTCTGATAGATTTCTACCAATCACTCTTTCTTCCTCGGCGTTCCATGAAAAACAAGTAGCGGAAGCTGCTCCCATCTCAGTATCAATAAATCTATCATGCTGTATTTTTGAGACTGCTTTAGTAGAGTCTTTCTTCCATCTCTTGTTAGACGTTAGTCTTGATAATAGAGATGATATTCTAACCTGCATATCCGCACTCCTAGATAGCCAGTCTACCCATTTTTCTTCGCTTATATCGGGCTCGATCAGGTATATCGGAAGTCCTCCTCTGGCATTCTGTGCATGTGTGACGAGTCGCATAGGTTCTGGATCGGGAATGTGTGGACCATCAATTTCTAACTCTCTTAGTTCCTTCAATAATTTTCCAAACTGAGTACCTGAGGATATTGCTGCCTCAACGTTGGCTCCGGGACTCTTTCTCTCATTCATATCATCATCCTTCATCGATAAAAAATCGTTGGTCGAGAGGAGGAGTGCCAGCCCGTCCCAGATTTCTCTAGATCTGATTTGGTTGGGCATAAGAATACAGGGGAGATGTGGCCAAAGGATTATTTTCCCGCCATCTGGATCTTCAATAACTACCTCTCTCCAGATGAGTTTGGCTGCATCCATGGTCATGCTAGGAGGTTTTTCTGTTCAACTAAGCGGTTGAATTGTACGTTTTACTCAATTTTCTAGTGTAGTATTGAAGGGGGGCAAGCGACGGGATTAATTTGAGGGACATGGGAGAGCCACGATCTACCGAGCCGGTAATTCTCTTGGATGAGGTGTTTCCAGGGGACACAAATGCCCTGAATACGTTGTTTGGAGGTCATTTGATGTCCATCATGGATAGGGCTGCAGGACTGGCTGCTAGTAAGTTTGCACATGAGGAGTTCGTTACGGTTTCTGTAGATGCGTTGAAATTTCAGAGGCCAGCATATCAGGGCGACATAATTAGGACCATAGGAAGGGTGGTTTGGACATCTCCTCGAACAGTGGGAGTACTAGTGAGATCTTGTAGGATGACAAGATCTGATTGGGAGCCAGAACAAATTTGTTCTGGGTACTTTTTCATGGTAGCTATTGATGATGAGATGCGTCCTATATCTGTACCCCAGTTCACACCCACTTCTGATGAAGAAATCAGTCTTTGGAACGATGCTAAGGCGGCTCGCGATGCAATGCGACGTTAATCTAGAGAGGCTCTGGAGGTATTATGTCAGTCCTAAACGTAGCCTTCTATGGGTCGGATGAGACGGCAAGTAATATTGCTAAGAAAGGAGATTCTAGGGACGTCGTTTCATACGTATTCAAAGAGACCAAGGATGAGAAGGTGAGGATTCTTTCTCTTCTTAGGCCGTTGAAGCATCCTGAAAGTATCAGACCTCTTCTGTCTGTGCTGAATGTTTCTAGAGTAGGGTTTGTGGAGGTCAAACAAATAGACGCGTCTCTGGGAGAAGTGTTAGTGGCCATGAAATGCTCAGAAATTCAAGATGGAATAGCAGTTATCAATCCTGATTCTGGAGAATGGGTAGACCCCGACCAGGTAAGAGTTCTCTTCAAACAGGCTAATCTTAACTGGAAGATTTTGGAGGATGTCCCTGAGGCACATCAGATTAGAGAAGAGTTGTTTTCCCTAGGACAATCTGAAGATGAAAGTGACGAATTGGTCGTACCACTCGATCAGAAATTCAATGTTCAGGGAATAGGAGTGGTCGGGATAGGATATGTTCAATCAGGCAAGATAAAGAAGCATGATCAGATTGAGATTATGCCGGGTAGAAAACCTGGAGTTGTGAGGAGTCTGCAAGTAATGGACGACGATGTAAACGAGGCTAGCTCTGGCGATAGGGTGGGGGTTGCACTCAGAGGAGTGGGTGAAGACGACATTGGCAAGGGCACAATGATTGTTACCAAGGACTCAGAAGCACTAGTGGAGATGAGCTCCACTGTCTCAAAGCTGAAGGAGGCTCCGTTTCAGAGGAGGCGTGTCGTGATTGGAGATATCATTCATGCTTCTACTAATATGCAATTCAAGGTTGGGAGAGTCATTGCGATACAGGGGAGTATGATCTCTATCGAATGGGAAAGTCCACTAGTTGTCAGAAAGGATGGGTATGAAGTAGTTATTTTAGTTCAGCTTGATGCTGTTCCAATGAGGATTATTGGGACCATTACAGAGACCGATTCGGCATGATTATAATCGTGCATTAAGCACCGTATTTTTCGATGCAATTCCCCGAGAGCTTATACCATGAATCCGACACTCGCACATTGGGATGTACTCAGTCGGGCATAAGCCCGACCGAACTGAAGGTGACTCCGAGTTAATCGGAGGCCTAAGTTTGGTTGGGATGAGAGGGAGTTTCGTAGGTATTCTAAATCAGCGTCAGCTGACCATAGAGAATAGAATAGGCCAGGGACTTAGAATTGATCTCGAATCAATCTCAAAAATGCGACATATGAATGTACCTATACTTCCCAATGGGACCCCAATAATAGGCGGGATAACTGCAGTAATCGGGTACTCAATACTGGTTCCACCCCTAGGATGGATAGTATCTGCAGCTGGAGTTCTTGTATCATTGACCTACTTCAGATTAAGGAGTTCGGTTCTAGTTATCGAGGACGGAGATAAGTCCAGGCATATGATAGGTGGACGAGAAGGATCTCTAATGCGACTTTGTCTGATGACTGATAGACTGAGAAGAGGGTCGAGCATAGAAGAAGCTCGTTCAGGACTGGAAAAAATTGAGAATGAGCTACCCATGTTTCCTGCATTCCAAGATGCTGGGGGGATGCCTGCGATGAAGGCCCTACCGTGGCCTCCTTCTCCTCCAGAAATCGAGTTAGATATTATCCAGACAAATCTAGGACATAACTCAATTTACATGGAAGAGGAAAAATCCGAGTTTGAAGGCAACTCTGATTTTGTTTTCGGAGGATTAGGAACCATTAATGAAGAAGCTCGAATTGGTTTTGGAATGTCTGAAATATCACCAGAATTTCCTACTACAAATCCTTCAGAAAATAGTATTTCTGCTTATGAGAGAGCTTGGGGCCGGGAAGAGACTCCTTCTTGGTACAGAGAAAAGGAACCCGTGACAGAAGTTTCCAGTAGGGATGTTAGCGACTATTCCGAGACTACAGATATTTTTGGTTTCGGAGGAATGTTTGATTCTGAACATAAAGAAGAGCTGGAAACTGTATCTCAATTTGGATTCGAGAGTTCATTCGATATGAGACCTACCGAGGAGATTACACAGAGGCCGCCTTCTAGCTCACAAATGATTAGGAGGGCGCATAATCAACATGGATTTCCAAAATCTGATTATCGTGACCAGCTCTTACCAACCCCTACCGAAGAGGCAGTAAGAGAGGAGTGTGTGCCAGGAATAGTAAGGCAGGCAAGAGCAAAGAAAGCCGATTCCGTAAAATATCTTACAGGACCAGATAGTGAGTCTAATGATCTTAACGACTATCCGGGAGTTTCGAGCTTGGTCGCCTCGATGAATGGTGGTCGTTTCAACAAGGACCTCGTTGTAAGTGGGAGGAGAAAACCCAGCTGGATTGAGTCACTACTTAGACCAAAGAGCAGAACAAGATACCGCAGAGATGATAGTTATGTCTCTCAATATGGAGATATAGACGGAACTTTCGATAGTGGCCAATCAAGATTCCAAAGCTCTCAGCATATCAGGCTTAGAAGTGATCAGGATCATCAAGCAGATATCGCCAGTAGGCCCGCTCCTCCCTCGGAACAGAGTCCTGTTTCAGCCAGGGCGGCATTGGATTCTGTCGTGGAAAGAGTTTCGTCAGGAAAGAATAGGGCTCCCAAGCAACTTACTATGCCTTCTGGGGGACTGAAGTTTTCACAACTGAGAAAGGCGCCAACCAAGGGAGAGAAGCATCATATCCCAGGTGTACGAAGATTAGAATAATTATATCCCAACTATTCTCCTGTATCTATCGGCCCTAGCGTGATACTTTCCCCTTCCTAGAGACCTGATTCCTTTGGTACCTATTCCCTCTGCACAATACGAAGATGTCACTGTAGCATGAACCATGGCCTTCCTCATCACTTCAGCATCATTGAGAGATCCATCATGACCAACCAATGAGGAGAACAAGGCACCTACGAAAGTATCTCCACGGCCAGTCGGATCAATTGGATTTTCCGTTGGGTATGAAGGGAGTGCTATGGTCCCACAGGGAAGATACGCGAGAATTCCACTGCTTCCTCTCTTAACGATGATACTCCTCGGTCCGGGTCCGGCGGCGGATCCTCCATGAAGAGCTTCTCCTGAGATGATTGAAGATATTGACTGAGTCAGTACTTTCTCTCCTGAGATGGCATTCGCCTCTTCTTCTTCTAAGACCACAACGTCTACCATTCTCATAGCCCTAGAAAGAGCTTCAAATTCTTCCTCGATCCAAATCTTATTGGTATCCAGAGCGTTAATTTTAGCATCTGGACACTGCTTCAGAACTTCTATTTGCATGCTTGGCTTTGAGTTTGCACATAGAAGTACGTCAGGTGCGGCCCATGCCTTTGGAAGCACCGGAATAAACTCCTCCAGTACATTCATGTCAGTATTGATAATTTCTGATCTGCCCATAGACTGAGTAAATCTCAATGACCTGGTCGATGTCTCTCCTTCTCTCAGAGCAACCCCCGCGAGATTCATTCCAGCATCCTCCAAAACCATCTGGTGATATGTCGAGAAATCTTCTCCAACCGCACTAACGACTCCTATCCTAGGTGGATGTCCGGGAGGGGGCCTTAGATGGAACGAGGAAGCTAGTCCTGAATGAGTGGCGGAACCACCTAGAACGGAACTGGCCTTCTCCGAGGGAGTCTCGATATCATCATAGGAGATTGTCCCAACAATTACCATCTCCATCATCATTCACCGTTCAATAACTCAGGATGCTCTTCAAGGAACCTTATTGTAATGTCTCCTGACAAGAAATCATGATTATTCAGTATTGCTTGATGGAGGGGAATTAGCGTATCTACGCCAAGTAACATGGTTTCACTGAGGGCTGCTTTCATTCTGGAAATTGCATCAGACCTACTTGGTGACCAAACAATTACTTTAGCCAACAACGAGTCGAATGAGGCAGGCATATCGTATCCAGTGTGGGCATGAGAATCTACCCTAACTCCAGGGCCACTTGGCCAATGACATTCCCAGAGCCTCCCCGGTGAGGGAGTCAGAGTCAGTGGATTCTCAGCATTTATTCGAGTCTGTATAGCGTGTCCCCTAATTTTTACATCGCTCTGATCAATGGGGATTCCTTCTCCTGCGGCTACCCTTATGCCAATGGAAACTAAGTCATATCCAGTAATCATTTCAGTTACAGTATGCTCTACCTGTACCCTAGGGTTGACTTCGAGGAAATAGAAATCTCCATTGGAATCTCTTAGAAACTCGAATGTGGCTAGCCCCTTGTAGCCAACAGCTTCAGCTCCCGCGACGACCTTTGAACCGAGCTCCTCTCTGACTTCCTCAGATAGCCATGGGCCTTCTTCCAAAATTTTCTGATGCCTTCTCTGGATAGAGCAAAATCTCTCTCCAAGATGAATTGCCTTTTCTCCATCTCCAATTACTTGAAACTCGATATGTTGTGCTCCTTGTATGAATTTCTCTAGAAATACTCTATCGTCTCCGAATGCTGAAAGTGCCCTTCCTTGACAAATTCTCAATGCCTTGTCGAAATCATCTGGTGAGTCGACAACTTGCATTCCAATACCCCCTCCTCCTGCGGCCGCTTTAATTATCACAGGATACCCTATTTCTGCTGCTTGGATTGATGCTTCTTCCGGATCCGATACCGGACCATCTGAACCCATGGCAACTGGAATACCAGATCTGACCATGGCATCTCTGGCAGCAATCTTGTCTCCGAGAAGCCTTAGAACATCTGCACTAGGTCCAATGAAAGTAATCCCCTCCTCTTCCAATCTTTCAGCGAAGATTGGGTTTTCTGCCAGAAATCCGTAACCAGGGTGCACGGCGTCCGCCCCGACTTCCTTAGCCGCCTCCACTATTGCTTCAATATCCAAATACGAAGCTAGTGGATCAGAACGTGGGATGTAAACCGCCTCATCAGCAAGTCTGACTGGCAGAGATAGTCTGTCCTCTTTCCCGTGTATTACGACGACTTCGATACCCATGGTACGTAACGAGCGTAGAATCCTGAGGGCTATTTCCCCTCTGTTTGCGATGAGGACCCTCCTAAACATCGAGACAACGCTGTAACGGTTGCCCTATCATTGAATCGGAAGATTGTGTTGATTTCAAGCCCTCAGTAAACATCTCTGAGATATCGCTTCTGAGTTTTCATTAGTGTTGATTCTACAAATTCCTTTGCTTCTTCTGGGGACATTTTTCCATGCTCGGAGCAGATTTCTATTAGTGTTGAGTGAACATCTTTGGCCATGTAATTCTTATCTCCACAAACATAGAAGTAACCTCCTCCATCTATCCAATTCCATATTTCCTCGCCATTCTTCTTCATCAGGTGCTGGACATACACTTTCTCAGAACCCTGTCTGGACCATGCTAAATCATGTCTATCAAGTACCCCTCTCTCTTTCCATGATTCCATCTCATCTCGATAGTAATACTCTCCATCTTCGGTCCAATCACCGAAGAATAACCAATTCCTACCTGTATCTCCATTGATATCTCTTTGTTGTAGAAAGGCCCTGAATGGAGCAATTCCTGTACCTGGACCTACCATGATTGCATCAGCTGAACCTATCTCGGGGAGAACGAAGGATCTTGTAGGCGACATGAATACTCCAATATCTGTCTCATTGACCTCACATCTATCTGCTAGGAAACCTGTACAAAGTCCGGTTTTATCCCTGTCATGATGATTGTATCTGACTATGCCTACAGTTAGATGCACAGTTCCTGGTTCGTGGTCTGGACTACTGGCTATAGAGTACAACCTTGGTTTTAGACGGTCCATGCCCTCGACAAGTTGCTGTGCAGTGAATCCAATGTGACCAAAGTCAGATAGGGCGTCGACATAATCTCGAGACCACATGTAGTCCTCCATTGCTTTGGGATCTGATGTCAATTCACGCCAGAGGGCTTCCGAAGGATTGGACGGCATACCAATTTCTACATATTGTTCAGGGACATCGTCATCTTCTCCGGAGCCTGCCCAATCCATGACTATATTTCCATTTCTGGATGAGGATCTTGTCCTGCTTATTATTTTGATATCGATACTCGAAGAAGAAGACACTAGTCTAGGGCCAAGAGACTCAATCCATTTCTTAGATACCCTGTGGACCTCATACTTGTCTGTCAGAGCCTCCCTTAGACTAAATTCTCCAGCATGTGTTTCAACAATCTCTTCACCGGTTAGAGATGTGATTGAAAGTATTTCTTGAACTACTTCGGGAGGTCCTCGTGGAACCACTCCTAGTGCATCTCCAGCCTTGTAATTAAGTCCTGAATCACCCAATTGGAATACAATGTGCCTAGTCTCCTTACCCGAACCCTCGCCATTTAGCACATAATTTTCTGATATCTTAGTGGAGTATGGATTTTTAGCATTCCACTGTGATTTTTCCGATTTCTTAGGGACTTCTAAATCGGAAGCTTCTGCAATCGAAGTCACTGTAGTTGATGAGGAGTCATTGCCTTCCTCTACAGGGTCGTCCTCAATTGCGGCCATTAGTGGCAATACGGCTGCTGTCCATTCAGCGGCTGGCCCCTCATAGTCAACATCACAATCTACCCTCTGATGAACCCTATTAGCACCCATAGTCTCAAACCAAGCATCCCATTCCTTTCCCGACTCACAGAATAAATCATACGACGTATCTCCCAAAGCTAGTACCGAGAAATTTAGACCCTTCAAGTCTGAGATCGCACCTCCATTGGCGGCCTCCCATAAATCCTCAGCATTATCGGGTTGCTCTCCATCTCCCCATGTGCTACAATAGACTAGGACTCTCTTGTGATTGGTCAAATCATTAATTTGAATTTCATCCATAGCTTTTACAGAAGCATTTAGGCCATGATTTGTACAAGCTTTTCCTGCCTGTTCGGCTAGCTCTTCGGAATTTCCTGATTGAGAACCATACAGAATGAGAATAGAACGGGGTTCGGACACTATATCCCTCATCCCGGCGGGATAATGCTCGTTTATGAATAAATGTAATGCGAGATCTCTACAGAGTACAAAAAAGGCGATGGGGTCAAGTCATGAAGCGTACTCGCAACGGTATGCCAAGAGTCGATTTCTTAGGAACGGGGAATGCTTTCTCGCCACATGGGAGGATGCATGCCTTGGCACTGATAGACGATTCCATACTTATTGATACTCCTCCAACGCTTCTTGCCCAGCTGAGAAGATCTGGATTTTCGGGGAGCGACATCAAACATATTTTGTTCACACATTGGCATGGCGATCATAATTTTGGATTCCCATTCTTGATACTCGACAGGAAGTACATTTCAGACAGGGAGGGAGAAACTAGTTTGGATGTATATCTAAGGCCAGGAGGTATTGATATTCTCGAGAGTCTCTGTACATTGGGGTTCCCAGGGAGTCTTGAGTCTCTGGACGATGTTATTGACTGGCATGAGTCAGAGTATGATGAGATAGGCGATACGGGATGGAAATTCTACAGGTTCCCTGTTCTTCATAATCCAGATACTGACCCCCATGGATACGAACTTGTTCATGAATCTGGATTTCGACTATTACACTGTGGAGACTCTGGGCCATGTGATGAGATTGACAATCGAGCTAAGAGGGCAGATGTGATAATCGTCGAGATGGGGATGCCTGATATTGGTGAATTCCCACATCATCATCGCCCTTCTGATGTTATATCCTTAGCTTCTAGAAACTCTCATGCCAAAATTTTAGTTACTCACAATTACTCTTCTGGCAAAGGTTTTGATGAAGGGTTTGAAATTCCAGATCTTCCCGATACTATCTGTCAGTTAGAAGACGGAGATAGCTTGATTGTCGATGGAGATGGCTCATTTGAAGTTATAAGAAAAAACTAGAAAAAATAACTAGCATATATACTATTGACTTTTATTTGATTGGTTGGTAAGAAAGCAATTAATGTTTCATGGCTTCATTGATCATTTAATTTAGTAGACCAATAATACATCACACATAATACTCATTTGTGATTCTTATTTTATTCTAAGTGTAATAATAACATCTAATGAGAATTATTATTTCCGTTGCACTGAAAGTAAATTAACTTAATACAAATATCAATGGTGTAGAAAGTAAACCGATAGTTCATACTATCCGATAAAGATGACATAAAGCCGAATTCTTCAGAGAGTCTTATTATGTCGGTCTTACTCGCTCTAACTCCGCGTTAACTAATCAACTGCTCGGATGGGGAGCATGAGAGGTGTGGAAGTGGAATGATTAGGAGTGTTAAGAAATGGATGGAAACATTTTCGAGAAGATTCTTGGTCAGGAAAGTCTTTTCATCGATAGGAAAATTTTCGATCACGCCTTTGAGCCGGACAGCCTCCCCCACAGAGGAGCAGAGGTAGACTCCCTAGTAAGGAATCTAGTAGATGCATTGAATGGACACATTCCCTCAAATATGCTATTGTATGGAGTCCCCGGTTCGGGCAAGACCGTTGTCACCAGATATGTTCTGTCTCAGCTACTTGACAAGGGAAGAGAGATGGGTGAGCCAGTATTCAGTTACGAGATAAATTGTCGAAACATCGATACAAAATACAGAGTGGTTCAGAATATAGCATCTCATCTTTCCAGGAGGGGGGACTCGCCTATTCCTTTTACAGGATGGCCAACAGATAGGGTGTTGGACGCTCTAGTCTCTAGGATGGATAGGGAAGGAGGTGTCCACATTATTGTTCTCGATGAGATAGATAACTTGGTAGCTAGAGCTGGAGATGGAATCCTGTATAATCTCACTAATCTGAATACGATTCTCAAGTCATCTAGGTGTTGTATTATCGGGATTAGTAATGACTTGCACTTCACTCAGCATCTTGATCCAAGAGTAAGTTCCAGATTGAGTCAGGAGGACTTGGTTTTCCACCCATATGGGGCGATTCAGATTCAGGATATTCTCGAAGAACGAACGCATGTCGGGCTTAGGGAGAATTCCCTTGATGGAGGAGTAATTGAGCTCTGCTCAGCATTAGCTGCTCAAGAACATGGAGATGCCAGGAGAGCATTAGATCTCCTCAGAATTTCGGTTCAAAAGGCTGAGCAACAAGGCCATGTTTTGGTTTCTCCTTCCCATGTAAGGCTAGCACAGAGTCAACTTGAGTATGATCAAGTAACACCTGTTCTCAGAACTCTCCCTCTGCATCAGAAAATAGTGCTATTCTCCATCAAGCTAAATGAAGAGAATGGCCTAAGAAATATCAGTACAGGGGAAGTTTACAGGACCTATTCAGACGCATGTCTTAAGATCGGTGTTGAGCCGTTGACTGCGAGACGTATTTCTTCACTTCTTAATGAGCTAGATACCCTTGGGATGATTATGGCTAGAAACGTCAGCAAGGGAAGAGGTGGGAGGAGTAAGCAGGTAAACTCCGCGATTCCAAGTGGAATTGATGTGATACAGACTCTTAGTAAATCTGAGCCACTAATTGCTCAGGCGTCCGAAGAAAAATATGCTCTTCAAAGCCGATTATGATTTCTGACTACTCAGACAATGATTATACAGAAGTCCTAGGTCCCCGGGGCGTTGAAACATGACTAATTCAGAATGGATGGATTCTTTGACACGCCCTAGTAAGGTCATGTCAGTCGCATTAACACTGCTGGGATCATGGATAGTTTTCCTTACAATGGTAAATATCTCAATAGGCGCGTACTCAGAAGGAAGAAAGGTACTTTGGATTGACTTTCTGACGGGAGTTAGAGAGTCATCAACTACAGACATGGCTTTCGTAATGGATGATATGTTATTTGGATTAGTGGGCCTAGTAATCATCGGACTAGGTGCTAGGGGAATGAATACCACCCATGAGTCAGGATTTGTAGGTTGGCTGAGCGGTTTACCGAAGTGTGTTGTGGGCTCCCTGTTCTCCTCAGAAGGTGGTTCCAACAAACTGATTTCTAGTTGGCTTGTTGCACTTGGAGTGATTTTCTATCTAATATGGAGTATAATGGAAAATACTTGGGTGGACCCCGGGGTCTATTCTGTGGCCGTTGTTCTAGTCTCATTCGGAGTTGGTATGGGACTTCTGGAGAGTTCCACTAATTAGACCTAATTCTGGTCTACGTCCATAGATTCTAGCAATTCCCTACATCTGGACTTTGAATCCAAATCAGTGAATCTGATGACAACCCCTCGGCCCGGCTGACCATAGAGTATTACGGATCCCATTGGGGCAAGAGGATGTAATATGAGAGGTGCAAGATCCTCCTCTCCATCCACTATGATGATCGTGGATTCTGCATTTTGTTCATTTTCATTATATCCAAATTTAATCAATGCCCGAGAGCAACAACGGTACAATTCCGGAGTAATTGAGCCTGCTGGATTTTTACACTTCAAAACATAGTCATACTGATCCTCATCGATTTCTGATGCTTGTTCCCATGTCTCACGCTTTGTCATTCCATCTATTATTGCAATATCCGCAGGTTTATTCAGATCCTGCATAGTTTTGACAGTTACATCTCCTACTGCTATTATTGGCCCTGGTTCTCCTGATATTCTATCAAGGACATTCATCATAGCAATCTTTGGTTCATTCTCATTACCCTCGACCAGAGTTCCGAAAGGACTCTTCAGCATGGCCTCTACTGTCGGATTGAGAGATATTTTTGATTTGCCAATTTGCTCATTTAACCAAGACTTACCATCCCTATCTGTGATACCCATCCTTATATTCGTGCTAGAAACAACTCTTCCATTGCTATCCAACACCGGGTCGACCATTATTGTATGGAGCGGTTTCAGTTGATTAATAGCACGTATAGCGTTGATCTCATCACAGTTTGAGATTGTTTCAGGAGTGCAGATTATTACTTCTGCAACTTCGTGGGTAGGTGCAGGACCAAATGCGTCTTCAAGGGTGTGGAATGATATCCTAGATTGCAAGTCAGGGGGAATGGAACTCATAATGAGTTTTTTTCTATCGGTCCATGAGTCTATTCTCCGATCCTTTCTTTTTGCAAGAATATCGCTTGTCATCCACACCTCTAGTTCATGGCATTCTTCGAGTCCGATTTCTAGTAATTTTTGATGCCCTATGTGGAATCTATCAAAGGTCCCTCCCACTAAACCTAGGGGCTTCATCGATACCCTGCTACAGTGGAGAGTCTTGAGGGCTTTGGAAGAATGTGTGCCCCGGGGCGTAACGGCGGCCTTCACAGCTTAGCTCGGGCGCCTGACCCACCCCGGGACGTCTGTCGGACAATGGGGTAGTCCCTTGATTCATCCCCAATGGGTCCTCAGGGGACCTAACACGGTCCGGCCATCTGATTTGCGCCAGTGTTCATTTCGTCATTAGACAATCCCGCTGGTCTTCGACAGATGGCTACCCAAACGTGGTACCATGTTTCATCCTTAACCTCCGGCGAGGGGGTTTTGTCAACATGGTGTTGCCGTTGGGCGTTTCTCCGTATCCAGAGTAGGAAATGAACCCCACGGTCTAGTGAATCTATTCGAATGCAACGTTTGATAACAGGCCTTCATGAAATCCTGATATCCCCCGGAGTAGTCTTCCAGCCACGTTATTGTCTCCCTGTAACATCGAAGAGGTTGTGAAATTTGGCCATTTATCTGAGGGTTGGGCCAGCCAGCCTACTAAGGGGTGAGTCTTGCCAATTTTCGGAGGTCTGTTCTCGTTAATCGCATCAAGGGACTCGAGAAGATCAATCAATGGTTGCGCTTCGTTTGGAATGTCTTCTCTTACTCTGAATCTACGAGATAACAGACCTCTGATTTTAGGGCTACATCCAAAGTATTCCAATTCACCTTTGAATGGGAATTCGCATTTTTCACCGATTGGCCTCAAGATTGCTGCTGGCCATGGTATTTCTCTGGTAATAAGCCAAGAAAATATTCTATCATCTTGGAGCGCCCATTCCAGTAAATCAGATGAAATATGCATCCACCATTCTAGGGGCAGAGTAGTGATTATCTGCTCTACATTTTCAATCGTAGGAGATTCCTGCTTAGCGATTAATCTATTCATTATGGACCATGTTTTGATATCATGGCCAGTAGGTAGCTCTCTTGCCTTAGAGAGGATTTTCTGGAGGATTTTTTCTATTTTCTCTTCAGTGTAGTCGTTACGTGAAGAAATGAGCCAAAGTAATCCTTGTAGAGTCTCTACAGAGCGAGAGGGAGGATTAGCTAACCATACTTCTAATGCCCAATCTAACAGATCATTATGCAGGGATTCAGGTAACCATGCTGAGTTGGCCAATAACTGTGATGCGACCCAAGACGAACCCTTGGAAGCGTTCATTGAGTCTATGGTGGGTCTAGACCTGAGTGCGGAATTCTGATCGGATCGAAGAAGTCTGGTAAACTCCGCGGAGAATACATCCAAGACAGATTGTGGTGCAACATCAGCAACCTCAGACAGTCCTTCCAAGGGTAGGAAATCAAAATCAAGTATCGAAAGCCATTCGGGATCGAGTCTTGTGCTCAGCCTCTGCCATCTAGGCCACCTAGAACGTGGCGTTGATGCTATCCATGATGCTATTGGATATCTGGCTTCCATCCTGTTTGCCCAATCCTCGTTTCCCTCAGGAAACTGGGATAGTGCGGATTTAACAATTGACATATATTCCTGATCTTCAATTTTGGAGACTAAGCTTTCTATCTCAGAGGTGATGTGAATATTTTTCTTCCCGGCAATTGTTGCATCATATGCACCAGGGGAATGTAAGACAGGATCAATAATTCTCACAGGTATTTGCTTTCCGCTGCTGGTCCTCAAACTCATCCAGGGCAATGGCCTCAGTGGATCGGCAGTCAGAGTATCTAAGTTGGAAAATATTTGGAAGTTTTTTTCGACCAAAGCCATCCTAAGATTCTCACTAGAAGATACCAAATTAAGTAAATCTTTAGAGGATTCTCTTGGTATATCGATAACCAGTGGGAGGTTTTCTTGGGTTGAAATTGCCCATCTAGTTAGTGACTCTGAAGCGGCTCTTCCGAGCCCTCTGGTATCCAATAATCTTGGCAGAATATCTGAGGATGAAAATTCCGATTTTCCCCAGTCTTGTCTGAATCTCCTCCATGTGGAGTCCTCAGTTCTAGCCCTCCTCACTCCAGATACTCTGTCCTTCAAAGCTTGACATCTTCTCGATCTCTCCGATTCGGAAAGACGAGGATGAGCTACAGAAACCCAGTGTTCCAGAGTTTCAATAGGGTACTTCTCTCCTTCGGACTCGAATCCACTGAGATCGGCAATAATCAATGATCCCTGCCTGGATGCCTTGAGTAGCATAGATCGGGGTAGTCTTTCAGATGCCACGGCAACTACTGGAGAAACAGGCCTGATATCTGGAGCTAGCTCGTGGCATCTAGCAAGAATCCATTGCCCCCTATGCATTGATGATTCTGGGAGAGGGGGCTTAGGCCTGTGGGTGGGTCCCGAGAACCATTTCCCTGGTGCTACAGCAATTGGCCGTTCCTCATCTAAAAGCTTGGCTCTGACTATGCCAATTATGGATTCACTCTCGGAGAAAGTCTCAATTTTCCCTTTGTCGTATACAGGAGGAGAAATTCTGTATTCATTGGTTGTGAGATCAATCCATCTTGGAGTTCTTTCCTTCAATACGGCCCAGCTCCAAGGAACCCCTTCGATTCCACTGGAAAAGTGATCCACTTCTGTTTCCGGGGGCGGCCTATCGGGAATTGGGATCAGTGGAGAAGAAGGCTGTGCTAACAATCCCAATAAGAGGTTCGGACCATCACGGAAAAGTATGCAGTAGTTGCCCTCTTCTCTCGAAATAGGAAGCGCTTCAGAGGCTAACGCTAATTCATCAGACTTGATAGCTAACCATCCGGCCTCGGTGAGATGTAGTTTAGCACCTCTACTTCCGGCGGGCATATCGCTGTCTACCAGTGTTGCGTTTCTCAACCTCCTAATTTCTGCAGATGCATGAGGGACCCTGATTCCAGTCGCGCTTGCAATTTCACCTACTGTAGACCTGCCCTCGGATAGAAAACCCAGGATTCTCCTCTTGTTCCTACTTCTGATTTTTGACGGAGATACAGATTCGTCTACATTCGAATTGAATTTGGAATCATCCGACATCATTTACCACCATTGAATCATTCCACATTAGTTATTTGTAATAAAATAATCTGAATTGTTACATTTTATTACACATTTCTAGTGGAGAATTGGTTGGTTCCATTTCAACACCAAAAAGTTACATCATAATTATGTCATTTACCGTGATGATAGGTAACTAAAGTTGGCTATATCGTACAGAACGGTTATATCAGTGTCTGCTATCCTGTGTACATCGGGTAAGCAACGGGGACCGGGAATCAGGAGAGACGGAATAATATGACATCGGATAATGTCCGAAAAATGATTAGAAAGTTCGTATCCCAGAGGCCAAGAAATACTGCTGAAATAGCTAACTGGTTAGAAGGAATGTCAGAGTTAGCAAACATGCAAGGTGATATTTCTGGAGTACTAGAGTCTGACAGCTCAATAGTTAGGATCGGCACCATAAGGAGGAGCGGCATTTCAGGTCGCGAGTACCCACTTTCAGAATGGGCAACTGAAGAATGGGTAGCTCATCATGAGCGTGCAAAGCCCATCAAGGAGGAGTAAAAAATGAGAACTACAAGACTTAGGCAAAAAATCAAGAAATTCCTGCACTCTAGAGGAGAGGCCAATACTACTGAAATCCTAGAACATGTGAACACGACCATGAGGCACGGGACTACTCCCCAGCAACTTGGAAATGTTCTATCAAAGGACAAGGATATCATGAAAGTTGCAACAACCAAGAGAGGTGGTGCCCTGTCTGGCCGATATGAGATATGCGTCTGGCAACTTAGGCCAGGGGTCCTCGAAGGAGAGAACTGACTCTCCCAGTCGGATATGTAAGTGCCTTTGGTATTCTGTGATACGGATATCGCTATGTCAAGATTCCAAATCTGCGGTCCAATCTCCACTTCGGGCTAGACTATTCATTTCCGCTCGGTGGGCAAAAGCATTCTGACTATCCTCAAGGGAACCTTCAGCCCAAGTCCGTAGGGCGTGTGCAAGCAGTGCCCTCCCATAGGAGTAGGATAGTTGCCATGGATGTTCCATGTCCATTGAGTTCATCAAATTAAGATGAGCAGTTGCGTCTTCATCGGATTGCCCCCCGGACAGAAATACAATCCCCTCGACCTCTTCTGGAACATTCATGGAAAGGCACTTGACGGTAAGGTTAGCTACCTCTTCCCTGGAAATCTGTACATCGCATTCCTTTCCGGGCATAATCATGTTTGGCTTGAGTAGAGTCCCTGGAAGGTGAACTCCCTGTTTTTTACAATCCATGAATGTCTGTGAAAGTATTTCAGAAGTAACCTGAAAGCATCTTTCGGCACTGTGATCCCCTTCCATAATGACCTCGGGCTCGATTATGGGAACTAGTCCTTGCTCTTGACAAATCGAAGCATATCTGGCCAGAGCGTGTGCATTTGTTGAAATATTGGCGATACTGGGCATATTTTGTCCAATTCTGATGACTGCCCTCCACTTAGCAAATCGTGCACCCATGGAGAAATACTCAGCACACCTATCTCTGAGTCCATCCAGACCTTCTGTGATTTTCTCACCTGGATGATTGGCAAGGTCCTTTGCCCCAGTATCGACCTTGATACCGGGATGTATGCCCCTGCTGGAAAGGTATTCTGGAATAGGAGTTCCATCGTCCATGGACTGTCTTATTGTCTCATCAAAGAGAATAACTCCACTTATTGCTGACTCATATCCCTCGGTTGAGAATATGTTGGACCTATACATCCTTCGAGCCTCTGGAGATGGTTCGATACCAACCGCCTCCAGTCTACTAGACATTGTCCCATTACTTTCATCTGCGGCGAGAATGCCCTTCCCAGATGCCACTAGTTCCCTTGCTGTCCTCTCAAGAAGTTGCTTATCCATATCCGCTACCGATTGCTACGAGTGAGTGATGAGAAATTAATCCATCGTTAGAAGGATTAGTTTGTGAGGTCTAGAATTTTCTAGTAGATGATACAAATTTATGAATTCCAGAAGATACATCAATAATTTCTGAGTGCACTGATGCTTTGCCGTCCTGATGAAATTCCACTCCCTTGGTCCTTCCATCGCAAACACCTGATCCAATGAATATGGAGTCTTCTGATGAGCATAAATCGTCTCTATCCCAAAGCCTCTCAATATCTCCTTCAATCATCCTTTCAGCCCTCTCCCTGTGGCCTTCATTCTTGAAAACCAATCTTCCTTGAAAGGTTGCATTGAGCCCCCTGAGGGCTGTTGCAGTAATGACTCCCTCTGGAGCGGCCCCTATTCCCATTAGCAAGTCAATATCAGATTCTGGATCCGCCGCATTCAGCGCGGCTGAGACGTCTCCATCTCCAATCCTTATGACATTAGATCCAAAATCATTGATATCCGTGATTAGATCAACATGTCTAGGACGGTCCATTACCACCACGTTGAGTTCTGAGGGAGACTTTCCCAAGATACTGCAAGCTGATTCTAAATTATAAGAAGTCTCAGCATCGAGGCTCAATTCCCCGATTAATTCCTTAGAACCAGCAATTTTGTCCATGTAGCAATCTGGAGCATGCAAGAGTGAACCCCTCGGAGCAGCGGCTAACACTGCCATAGCATTAGGAAGATTGTTCGCTACATGATTAGTACACTCTAGGGGGTCTACAGCAATGTCTATCCTCGGGGCACCAGATACCCCTTGCATTGAACCGAGAGGCTCGCCAATCCAAAGCATGGGGGCATCGTCCCTCTCTCCTTCGCCAATTGCCACTCTACCATCGAATGGAACTTTATCGAAGACGGCTCTCATTGCCTCTACGGCAGCGCCATCGGCCGCCTTGCCATCTCCCTTGCCCCTCCAAGGAGATGCGGCGACCGCTGCGGCCTCAGTAGCTTGAAGGAAGAAATCCGTCAGATTTGTTGTCGCCATGTACCTGCGAAGGGTAACTGGTCATTCAATTGTGCGGCTGACCTTTCTTCTTGTGCAAAACTCTAATTCCTTCGATAGATGTATCCAAATATTGTCCATTTGAGTCTTTCTCGGTTGATTTGAGCATGTCGAATGCACAGAGAAGTCCTGCACTTACCCCACATAGGGCCTCCATCTCTACTCCAGTTGTCCAGTGTGTACTCACTGTCACGGTACACCTCAAACCGGTTGGCTCAACCTCCCATTGAACCGAACATCCCTCAACTGGAACTGTGTGGCAGTGAGGTATCATCCGAGGCGTTTCTTTGACAGCTTGAATAGCCGCAACTGTAGATGCTTCTCTGACGTCCCCTTTGATCGACTTACCATCGGTGACAATATTCAGGCTTACCTCGGAAAGTCTGACGATTCCCGTGGCCTTGGCTTCCCTGAAAATCATCTTCTTAGAGCCCACATTGACAATGCCAACTCTTTTGCCATCCATATTACCGATTACTGGGAGGGGGGGTTTACTAATAGGTAATCTGGAAAGCATATGTTTGCATGAATTTATTATTCAACCCAAGCCAGATTTCCAAGACTCACCATCTGATGTAATCTCTTTCTTCCATATGGGAGCCTGTGACTTCAATTCATCCATTATCCACGAGCATGCTTCAAATCCTGGAGCTCTGTGAGGTGATGCGACATGTATGCAAACTATGGGTTCTGATGGCAATACTATTCCTATCCTGTGTGCGATTACTACTGAATTAATATCGAACTCGGAGATAGCATTAGTGCCAATTTGTTCTAGAACAACGGGTAGCTCTTTTCCCCAGTGATCAAATTCTAATCTCTCCACCTTAGAGTCACCCTCCTGCCCCCTAGTGATTCCGATAAATGAGACAATACTCCCGCAATCTTGGATTTCTAGGATTTTCCTTAGAGAGTCCGGATTGAGGGCCTCCGCCTCAACTGAGATATGTACTGACATAGTTGCGCATCCCCTTACTCGACTTGAATTACGCGGATAGAACACAACTGTTGAAGCGTATGACATAAGTCGGTTATTCGTGGAAAGCGGACCCGTGCACATTTTGGGAGCTGGCCTTTCGGGACTATCGGCGGCTACTATATTGGCTAAAGCTGGTATTGAAGTTCATGTACACGAAATCAGAGCAGATAGCGGTGCTAGATTTGATGGAGATTTTCAAGGACTTGAAAATTGGACTAGCGGGAATGACTTCTTTGAAGACATGCGTGATTGGGGCCTTGATCCTGAGTCTTTCAAATCTGATGCTTTCAGTGTAGTTGATCTCATACACCCAGATGATGTAATTACGCAACCAAGAACCGAAGGTATTGCATTCAGGGTAGTCGAGAGAGGAACTGATGAGCACTGTATAGATCAGGGCTTCAAGAGGATGGCAATTTCTGCCGGGGCAAAAATACACTATAACTCAAAGAGGGACCCTCAGGATTGCCAGATTATTGCTGCAGGTCCAAAGGAATCCAGTGCTGTAGCATTTGGAGAGGTTTTTCATACAGATCATCCGAATCATGTTTCTTTCCAGCTAAACGATAAACTGGCCCCCGGAGCTTACTCGTACCTGATCATCATTGATGGCATTGGGCTGATTTGTACTTGTCTTTGGAGAAAACAGAAGAAGAGTGGAAGATACCTCAATGAAACTATAGCATGGTATGAGGAGCATTATGAATTGAATAGGAAACCGATTAAGAGAGTCGGAGGGAAAGGGGATTTTTCCATTCCTGATAGGTATCTCCATGAGGGCAGGTACTACGTTGGAGAAGCGGGTGGACTTCAAGATTTTATGTGGGGTTTTGGGATGAGATATGCCATAACCAGCGGTTCTCTTGCGGCTAAATCAATACTCGGCGAATGTGATTATGAAGAAGAAATTAGGAAGCAATTGGTTCCACTGATTAAGGTCAGTGCCACTAATCGATTCCTCATGAATAGGATTGGAGATAGAGGATTCAAAAAGGTTGCAGAATATTGGATGAGGGATCAAAAAAAGAAGGGGGATGGTTTGGAATTTATGCGCTGGGTATACACTCCCGGAGTAATCAGAAAGATGATGTGGCCAATTGCGAAAATATTCATGCTCAAGAGGAAAAAGATGGCCGATGGAAGGATGGTAACAAGGATGCCTTTCCGTGGTTCGCTAAAGAGAGACTCTTGGGAACAGAGTAATGAGGCTATTGAAATTGGAGAGCAGTGGAAGGATGTTAAAAAAACAGGAGGTTCCGTATCTTTCCCAGATAGTGAAACTTGACTCTCTGGAGCTTTCCGTTTGATTGATATGGTCGCCCCTAGTGGAAGGGACATGACGTCATGGCCCGAACTTGAGCCGATGAAGAATAAGCTGGTGAACTACGGAGTAACGGAGAACGGTATAGCGATAATAGAACTGTGTTCTGACTCTGCTGGCGATCCTCTTGTAGAGGGCAAAACCCCGGTTAATACCTACACCAGAGAAATGTGGCACGATATTGATGATGCGATACTGAGTGCAAGATTTGATGATAATGTCTCTGTTATTCTAATTACAGGCTATGGTGAAAAGTTCTTCTCTGCTGGTGCCAGTATCAAGTATCTGAACAAACTAACTCCAAGGTACAAGTATTTCTTCTGCCTTCATGCTAATGAGACTCTGTCAAGATTAGAGCAGACCCCCAAGCTCGTGATAGCTGCATTGAATGGTCATACCGTAGGAGGGGGTCTCGAAATTGCCATGGCGGCTGATATCAGAGTCGCTAGAAAAGGGAACTTTCAGGTTGGTCTACCCGAAGTGGCTCTTGGAGTCCTTGCAGGTACTGGCGGGACTGCTAGATTGTCCAGATTGGTCGGAAAGGCAAAGGCCATGGAGATTATGGTAACCGGGAGAAAGTTCTCATTTGAGGAATCACGAGAAATGGATCTAGTCCACGACATATATGACTCGATGACCCTTGAAGAGTTCCATCAAGATGTCCTAGACTATGCAGGACGGTTTACACTGCCATTTGCTGCGGCAAAAGCGATTGGTAACATCAAGAGAAGTGTCCAAAGTGGCCTGGAAATACCTCTCGAATATCACCTAGCTCTGGAGAGAGAGCTCCAATCTGATTTGTTCCAATCGAACGATGCTAAGGAAGGAATCAAGGCATATGTTGAGACTAAGACTCCAAGATTTGAAGGAAACTGAGACAGAATTTGATGGTTTTCAGATACGTCGTTTGATATACCTGTTATTCGAGCGAGGGTCATGGCAGATACTGAGATAGTAGAGAGTTACAGTCAAAACTTTGAGTCTTGGATAAATGACTTCAGCGAGTGGCAGACTAGAATTGGTTTCGATCCATCGTGGCTCGGGGATTACAGATTTGATATCAAATTCGATTGGGACACCGCAGGTAGTGAAATAGAATTTGGGGATTTCCAAGGAATGCCGAAGTGGGAGAGAAGGATGCAAATCCCTCAGCAGAACATTATGGATGCAATAATCAACATGGTTAGCGTTCAGGGAGATACCGAATTCGCTAGTGTTGAGCAACAAAATCACTTACTAGCCTCAGCACCTACAGAATATGATAGAAAGTCAGCACTTAGGATAATGTGCGAAGAGCAAAGGCATGGTTGGCAAATGGCATACTTATTGTGTACTTTCTTCGGAGAGCAGGGAGTCAGAGAGGCTTCCAAGTTATTGGAGAGGAATGCCCAGGAGGGCACTAGAATTCTAGGATCTTTCAACGAGCCCATCGATCATTGGCTTGATTTCTTCTGCTTCACTCACTTCATCGATAGAGATGGAAAGTACCAACTAAAGATGTTGAGTACATCCTCTTTCAAGCCACTTGCGGCCAGTATGGGACCGATGCTCAAGGAGGAGTCATTCCATTTGGGAACAGGTGCAAACGGATTGAGGAGAATAGTGAAGCAGGGAGTAATCCCAATATCTCTACTCCAGAAATATATCAACAAATGGGTCAGTACTGGCCTTGATCTGTTTGGCACTGATGACTCGACTAGCGCTCAGTGGGCTTACGTTTACGGCGTTAAAGGAAGATACGATGAGCGCGAGTCCGATGTGGAGGCAGATAGAGCACACTTGAATGAGGCCAGTAGGGACCTATACTTCGAAGAGTTGAGGAAGGAAATGGTCAGAATCAGTAAATCCAGAAAAGATGGCGAGCCTGAACTTTTTCTTCCATCTGACAAATTCAGGAGAGGTATTGGCAAGTATGCAGGAGAGAAGTTCACTGTTCATGGAGAAGTATTCGAAGGCAGTGATAGTGAATACGAGGCTTACCTGGAGACTGTAATCCCTACTGAAGAAGATGAAGACAAGCTGATCAACGACTACATGAAGAAAGAGTGGATTCAGTATAGAGAGTGGAAAGGCTAGTGGAGGCAGATTAATGCAATTTCATTCACTATCAGTTTTCGACAAAGAGAAGTGTAATCATTTCTTCGAACACCTTACAGATTACTTTTACAAACACCATCATTCAGATGAAGAATCTGCGGATACTTATGAGAATCTCCTGTATACTGTAAAGCGACCATACTCACCTGAGATGCTTGATGAAATAGACAATTGGATGGGACTCCCAAAAAGACAGTGGAGAGAAGAGACACAGAGAGAAGTAATGCTCTCATTGTATGCCATTAGATATCCAGACACCTTGCTAATAGAAAGTCTAACTGAGAAGCCTAAGTCTGATATCAGGAGACTATCAGCTTATCTTCACTTCACACACCATACCTACTCTATCTGGGATGAGGATACTAGGAAAGGCTTGGAAAGACTCGGGATAATGATTCCACCTACCGACGAGGCTGATCCTTTCATCTATGGAGCATATGTGTCTGCGATTGAGCTTCTAAAAGATGTGGCTCCCTTTACATGCTTCCTTGAGCATGACGTCCCGCGGCAGAGGCTGTTTCAGTCAGCTCTGGCCGCATACGGGCGTGAAGCTTAGTACGTCTTATTTCTTCGACTGTCTTCGAGGTAGCGTGAGCGTGCGTACAGTAGCTGTGATTGGCTCCGGAACAATGGGCTCAGGTATCGCCCAGGTTTGTGCCCAGACAGGATGGGAAACTAGGTTGTTTGATGCGTTTCCAGATTCTCTTCAGAAAGGTATGAATTCTATTAACGAATTTTGGAAGGGCGGGATAGTAAGAGGAAAAAATACCGAAGAACAAGTCAAGGAATGGTCACATAAATTGATTCCTTGTGAAAATCTGGAGGAGGCCCTATTAGGAGTTGATTTAGTAATTGAGGCCGTACCCGAGAAAATAGACTTGAAGAGATCAATATTCCAAAAAATAGAGCATCTGGCTCCAGAAAATGCAATCTTGGCCACTAATACCTCGGGATTGAGAATTTCCGATATCGCATCTGTAGTGAAGAATCCGGGGAGAGTTGTTGGAATGCATTTCTTCAATCCAGTCCCTATTATGAAGCTATTAGAAGTCATAAAGCATGACTTATCTTCTGATGGCATAATAAATGAAGTAATTGAGATAGGTAGGGAGATGGGAAAAACTACCATAGTTGTTGGTGATATTCCCGGTTTTGCAACTAGTAGGCTTGGCGTTGTTTTGGGAAATGAGGCGATTAGAATGCTGGCAGAGGGAGTAGCGAGTGCTAGTGACATTGACACTGCCATGAAGTTAGGATATAAACATCCAATGGGGCCTCTCGAACTGTCCGACTTGGTAGGATTGGATGTGCGTAGAGATATTCTGAATAATCTTGCAGAGTCTTTTGATGATCCTTCTTATCTCCCTCATCCTCTTCTTGTTACGCTGGTAGAATCTGGAGAATTAGGGAAGAAGACTGGTCGAGGAATATACAACTGGTCTGAAGAGGGAAAATCAGAGAGAGAAGACCTGTGAGATGATACTGTGCAGGAAGTATTCATCGAGGGAATAGGGATAATAGCAGGTTCCCTGGGAGTAATTGCATGGATTCCTCAAATTAGGGAAGTCTGGATAGAAGGATTACACGAAGGGATCTCTCTTCCAACTTTCTTTCTAGTTTCAACGGCCTTGGTCCTTTGGCTGATATACGGAATTCTGATTGGCTCGGTATCAATAATTATAGCAAATATAGCCGCTTTAGCTTGCATAATATCGCTAATTGTGGGAGTAATTAGACTTCGTAACTCAGAGTCAAGCCATGGTGCGAACACCGGGAGTTGAACCCGGGTTAGCAGGTTGGGAACCTGCTGTCATAACCACTAGACCATGTCCGCCTGTTAGATGCGAGTCGTGATAGGTAATTTAGCGACTCGGTTTGGAAAACTAGGGCCTGGCATCTGCCTTCTTCTTCGACCCTCTACTGTGTCTTCTCTTCCCTTTACCATGAAAATTCTTGTTACGATTTTCATTGGGACCTTTGTTGGAGTTGTTTCTCTTAGAATTTCTAGAACGCCCCCTTCTGCTACGTTTTTTCTTCGTATTTGACCGTCCTTCTTTCTTCTCATATGAGGGGACTAGGTTGAATTCATTCTTTTTCAATTCCTCGGGCCTTGGATCGGTGAATCTTTTCCTTATTCCGACTTCTCTCTGAATTCTGTTGTAGCTTCTTTGCTCATTCTTCTTTACAAGGGAAATGACAACTCCGCTACTCCCAGCTCTCGCGGTTCTCCCACTCCTATGCTTGTATGCCTTCGCATCATCGGGAGGATCATAGTGAATTACACAGTTAATTCCTTCAACGTCGATTCCCCTAGCTGCCACATCAGTAGCAACTAGAACCATACTTCTGCCACTGCTAAACTTCCTCATAGCGCGATCTCGTTGTTTTTGGTTGAGACCCCCGTGTAGAGAGGAAAGAGGGACGCTGTCCAGCTTCATCTCATCACTCAATCTATCTACTCCAGCCCTGGTTCTACAGAATATTATGCTTCTTCCGGACCTTCTAACTGATTTTACTGCGATTTCTGTCTTCTTGTATGGCTTAATATTCCAGAAGAGGTGTTCCATACTATCCATACTAATCTCTTTGGGGCCTACCTCAATTCTTACAGGATCGTTCTGATAGGACTTGACTAGCTTAGAAACTTCATGATCAAGTGTAGCACTGAAAAGGATCATTTGAGGTTCGCTGATGCACTGATCGATAATTTTACAGACGGGTTCCATGAACCCCATATCGGCCATACGATCGGCTTCATCAAGAACTACTATGCCAACATCTTCCAAGGACAATGCATTCCTTTTTAGTAAGTCCAATAGCCTTCCAGGGCATGCTACTAGTATTTCGACTCCCTTTTCCAGACCTCTGAGTTGCTTTCCATATGATGTTCCGCCGTATACTGAGAGTACTTTCATCTGTGAGTCCCATGCTAGCGGATCTAAGACGTTCCTAATCTGCTCTGCCAACTCCCTAGTTGGAGTTAGTATCAGTGCTGTGGGCTTCTTTGGTTTAGCAGGACTGGTTCGGGAAATCAATGGAAGGCCAAAAGCAAGTGTCTTTCCAGAACCGGTGGGGGCCCTGCAACAAATATCTCTTCCTTCCATCGCACTAGGAATAGCTTCAATCTGAACTTCGAAGGGCTCAGTGATACCTTGATCGGCCAAACAACCGACCAAACTTGACTCGATTCCTAAGTCTGAGAATCGAACCACTGGCAACCCTACAGACGCCTCCGCGTAGGTACCCTATTTAGTATGGACAGTTGAGTATGTAAGATTATGATGAAACCATCCATCTACCTGATTTACGGCTCTACATTTTCCTGTTGAGTCTTTCTCCGGATATAATCAGAATAATTTCCAGGCCAGACCCATAGACTTCCATCCCCTGGCAACTCCCAGATTGTATCACAAATCTTGTCTAAGAAATATCTGTCATGGCTAACAGTGATGATGGCTCCTTCGTAATCTCCCAAGGCGTCTTCAAGAGCCTCCTTAGCATCCGTATCTAGGTGATTAGTGGGCTCATCGAGGAGTAACATGTTGTTTTCTCCCAATAGTAGTTCAAGTAATGCTATTCTGGCTCTCTCTCCCCCACTAAGTTTCCCCAGAGGGACAGTAACCATGTCCTTAGTGAACTGAAATCTTCCCAGTAGGGATCTGATTTCACCGTAGTCCATCCTAGGCCTAAGCGCCCTGACTTGCTCTACTGGATTCATATCAAAATTCAATGACCTATGGTCTTGGTGGAAGTACCCTATCTGGACTCCTGGTCTGATATCTATTGTTCCAGAGTCGAGCTCGATCTCTCCTGTTATCAATCTCAATAGAGTGGTTTTACCAGCTCCATTTGGACCTACCACTCCGATCTTCTGGCCTCTACGAATCCCTACCTCTAGGCCATTAATAATTGGTCTATTTAGTCCATCGAACATAAGCTTAGCATTATGGAAATCTAATACCTCGAGACTGCTCTTCTCGATTGACTTTAGGTTAAACTTGAGATTCTGTCTCTGACGGGGTTTTAGTGACTTCAGCCACTTTAATTCTCTTTGAGAACGATTAATCATAACATGTTTTTGAGATACTGATTTATCATACTTATTTGCCCTCTTCATCGATTGCATAGCCCCTAAGAGTCTCTTTATTTCTTTCTGGGCCTTTTCTATTCTATCCTGTAATGTCTGTAGAAATAGCTCTTTTTGGTGTAAAAATGAGGTATAATTACCACTATATCCCTTTAGATGAGCATCTTGGATTTCTACTATATTGTTGCAAACTCGATCTAAAAAGTACCTATCATGGCTAACTATCAGTAATGCACCATCGAAAGTATTCAGGAATTTCTCTAACCAATCAAGGGTCTGAAAATCCAGATGATTGGTAGGCTCATCCAAGAAGAAAACATCTATTTCTCTCAATCCTACCAGTTGTCTCGCCAGTGCTACCTTGGCCCTCTCGCCTCCTGATAGTGAGGATAGGGGCATGTCCATCGGGTGGTGTGCTAGATCTAGTGCCTTCAGAATCTCTTGAGCATGTCCCGCTACATCCCCCCCACCAGATCTTGCCATCAGACTCTGGAGCTCTTGGTACCTATCCATAGCTGGTTGCCAGTCTCCATCGTAGAACCCGGGGTCGGCCATCATTTCCTCGATTTCAGAGATCTCATCTTCCAATTCTTGAAACTGCCTTCCTCTCCTGTTTAGTTCCTCACCCAAAGTTGCTTCCTCGACGATATCTCTTATCTGAGTAAGGAATGCCAGTCTAAGACCAGCGGCGTAAGTAACATCCCCTAGATCCTGATCTTGATTACTAATTGTTCTAAGAAGAGTTGTCTTCCCGGCGCCATTATGCCCCACTACCCCGATTCGATCGCCTTCATCTATCCTAAGGTTGATTCCCTCCAGGACAGTGAGTGGCCCGAAGGCCCGATGGACATCATCGAGTCGTATTAGCTCCCTTGCCACGAGACTGCGCGTGGACTTGTGTTGAAGTGCTCATCGGTCATAATTGCTCATTAGGATGACAATGCTCATGAATGGCAGTGTGTCGTTCACATACATGACGTCAATCAAGGAATACTGGAAATCATTAGACGGAAAGAAAAAAATGTTCTCTCTTTCCACTGTAGTATTGATGGTAATTGGTTCTGGATACGTAGGTATCGGGTATGTGATTGCATCACAATCATTGGCAATCAATCCTGGTTGTGGAATGTGGTCAGAAAATACTCCTTCTAACTGGGATGTAGATGATGATTGGGAAAGTTTTGAACCTTGGCCAGATGCAGAAATACGTGTAGATATACGCAGGAATTTTGATGTTTCCTCATATCAAATGTCTTCTTACGAGGATGTATCATTCACTCCACGAGGAGATGCAGATATTACGCTTCGTGGTTGGTATGTAGAAGTTGATCCTAATGCCCCCGTAGTGATTCTCACACACGGGATGCCAATGAATGGAAAGTGTAAACCAGAGATGTTACTTATGCAGGCTTATTTATCTGAAGGGGGCATCAATACCCTTTCCTTTGATTTGAGAAATTATGGAGAGAGTGATGTTGTTGGAGATTATTTTGCCGTTGGACAAATCGAGTATAAGGATCTGTTAGGCGCATATGACTGGCTGACTGAAGATAAGGGATACCAGCCGGGAGAAGTTGGCATGACTGCCATATCAGCTGGAGGTGGGGCTGCAATTGCCTTCGCTGAAGAGTCGGGAATAGGTGCTATGTGGCTTGATAGTGCAGTCTTGGACTTTCCATTATTGGTTAACAACGAATTGGGCAGATTAGGTTTTCCAACCATTTTTGCAGGACCTGCGGTAAGAGTTGGGGGCTGGCTAGCTGGAGTTGGTCTGGATGAACGCTCGCCCATGGAGGCCGCCGATACTGCTGGAGATAGGGAGGTATTCTTGACTCATGCAAAGGACGACCCAAGAGTATCAATCGTTCATGCAGAGAGATTTGAGTCAAGAATGCTTGAGAATGGAGGAAACGTAGATACTTGGTATGTTGAAGACAGAGGACATGTAGATGCCATTTGGGGAGACTCTGATGAGTACAAAATGAAACTAGTAAATTTCTTTGAATCGGCTTTATCCTAGGTTTTTTGGCCTAATCAAATCTAACAGATGCCATCTTCCATTCCTCTCCATCATTAGGGCGACTGATGCAGTTGGCATAATTTCTAGCTCACCTGAGAGTTTCTCAAGAAGCATCTCACAACCGGGGTTATGGCTGATTATCATTTGAGTAGTATTTTCGGGAATACTTGTCGCTACAGAAAGAAGAGTCTCTAGGGAGGCATGATAAAGTCTCTCTTCAATGGATTTTGGGATCTCTGAAAGTTCGGGACCTAGGTTTTCCAATGTCTGGATTGTTCTCAAAGAGCTACTAACAGAGATATGATCTGGCTTCCAACCCCTGCTTAGAATTTGTTTGGCTACACGTGGTGAATCCCTGAGTCCTCTTTCATCCAAAGGCCTTTCATGATCAGCCAGATTGGGATTATCTCTGCTACTATGGGCATGCCTCATGATTACTAAGCGTCTATTCATATTCTATTCCTCAGAGAACTTGGGATCTCTTTTTTCGATGAAGGCTGCAACCCCCTCTGCGAAATCTGAAGACTGGGCAGAGGATATCATCAAGGCTCTCTCGAATTCCAATTGCGTCTCGAAGAATGTGGATGTGGAAGCGTCAAGCAGTTGCTTTGTCGATCTACGACTATTTTTGGACCACTTTCCCCAATCTTTTGCAGTCTTTATCGAACGCTCCAGTAGCTCTTCAGAAGAGGTTACCTCATCAACAGCTCCAAATTCAAGAGCTTCTTTAGCTGTCCACACCTCATTGTTGAAGAAGAATTTCTTACTTATTTGACTCCCCACTAACCTTGGTAGCAACCATGTGGTCCCACCATCTGGAGATGCACCTAACCCGAAGAATGCGGCTGCTATTTTTGCTTGTTCTGAGCATATCCTATAGTCTGCAGAGAGAGCTAGTCCGAGGCCGCCACCAGCCGCTGCACCATTAATAGCGGCAATGAAGACTGTCTCACTAGCTCTGATTTTTAGAATTAGGGAATGGAGGGAGTTTGTCATTTCACTAACCATATTTCCTATGGTTCCATCATCTATTGCTTCTGCAAATTCATCAATAGGGCCTCCAGCACTGAAGAATCTACCAGAACCCGTAAGGATCACTGACCTGCACGAGGGATCTTCCATTAGGGATTCTATTTGGCTGACTAATGGTTGGAAATTCTCTGGATTGAATGTATTTCTAGAGACTTCTGGTGACATAGTGAGGATCGCAACTCCTCCTTCTTGGCGTTCTACGGTTGAAGACATGATTGTCGAATAGGGGACTCATTATTAACTCCATGAAGGTGATAAGTCTGAACTCACTGGGATGTACATGATTACGCGAGACGCCATATACATCGATGGCAAGTGGGTTCCTGCCAGTGGAGGAGAAAAAATTGAGGTCATCAATCCAGCTACAGAGGAGATAGTCGGTACAGTTCCTGTTGGGACGGAGGATGATGTTAATGATGCAATTTTAGCTGCAAGGATGGCTTTTCCATCGTGGTCTAAGTCTAGTATAGAGGAGCGTCAGGGATATCTCAATGCCATTTCTGCCGCTATTTCTGAAAGAGGAGATCAGATTGCAGAGGTAATCACTTCCGAAGTTGGCACTCCAATTAATTATTCAAAAATGGCAATGGTAGGTACCCCTAGGGTGGTTGCTAGGTCGTATGCTAAGATTCTTGACACATTTGAATGGGAGGAGGAGGTGCGAAATTCTCTTATCGTCAAGGAGCCCATTGGAGTAGTTGGGATGATAACACCATGGAATTTTCCACTTCATCAAATAATAGGAAAGGTCGCACCTGCGTTGGCTTCTGGCTGTACAATGATACTGAAGCCATCCAAGGAGGCCCCACTAAATGCATTCATTCTTGCTGATATCATACATGATTGTGGACTTCCTAAAGGGGTGTTCAACCTAGTTTCTGGGCATGGTAGAGAAATTGGGAAGGCTATTTCTTCGCATCCAGAAGTAGATATGGTGAGCTTTACCGGTTCAACTTCTGCCGGAGTCAGTGTCTCAAAAGAGGCATCAGAAACCGTAAAGAGAGTGACTCTAGAGCTTGGTGGAAAGAGTGCAAATATTATCCTCGATGATGCAGATATGGCTAAGGCCGCTAAAATGTCAGTTTATTCTTGCTTCAACAATTCCGGACAGGAGTGTTCATCACTAAGTCGCCTTCTTATTCCATCTAGTCATCGTGAAGAGATAATAGAAGTGATTTCTAGTACAATGGAGAGGTATTCCGTTGGCGACCCTATGGATGAGTCAATAAAGTGTGGACCAATGGTTTCTGAAAGTCAGCAGAAGTCTGTCAGCGGATATATTTCCAAAGGTATCTCTGAAGGGGCGACTGTTATTTCTGGGGGCCTAGGAACACCGGAAGGGGTTTCGAGAGGTTTCTATGTCAAACCGACTGTTTTCGCGGACGTCACCAGGGAAATGACCATCTTCAGAGAGGAAATCTTCGGCCCTGTACTTTCGATAAGCACCTATGAGACGGAGGAAGAGGCTATAATCATGGCAAATGACTCTGAGTATGGCCTCTCAGGTGGTGTCTGGTCAGGGGATGAGGAGAGAGCTATGCGTGTAGCCAAGGCCATGAGGACCGGGCAGGTTAGTATCAATGGAGGTGCTTTCAATATCAGTGCTCCATTTGGAGGATACAAGCTCTCTGGTAATGGCAGGGAGCTTGGTTCACATGGCCTAGAAGAGTTCCTTGAAGTCAAAGCCATCCAAAGATAAGGAAAATTTGGATTAATTTCCTACCCACTCAGCATCTTTACGTTCGAGGAATGCTTGAACTCCAATCTCCTTGTCTTCCGTATCAAAAAGAGCGACAAACTCTGATCTTTCGGTCAGCACACCTTCACTGAATGGAAGTTCCAGTGACGCACGAATCGCCCTCTTTGCAACCTTAGTTGTGTAAGGTGATTTCTTTGCGATTATTGATGCTAAATCCATAGTCGTATCTTCTAGTTCCTCTGGCATAACCACCTTATTCACCAAGCCGATTTCAAGAGCCTCTTTTGCAGTTATCATCTCTCCTGCCAAAACAATCTCCATTGCTTTACCATATCCTACAAGTCTGCAAAGTCTCTGTGTTCCGCCACCTCCTGGAATTAGTCCTAAATTTATCTCCGGCTGGCCGAACATTGACCTGTCTGATGATATCCTGATATCACAGGATAGCGCAAGTTCTGTTCCTCCTCCAAGAGCGAACCCATCAACCATGGCAATTGTCGGTTTGGATAGGTTCCAAATTGCCTCCCATGCATTGTCCTCGAAAAAGGGCCTCACATCATCAGAGTTCTTGCCTGAAAATTCCGAGATATCCGCACCGGCTGCAAATGAGTTAGGCTTCTTTCTCTTTCCTTCTGGAGGTTCTAACGGTGGAGCACCTCTGATGATAACGCATCTTACTCTATCATCTGAATCTACCCTTTTACACTGTTTTTTTATGGAAAGATGTATTTTTTCATTAAGAGCATTTAGTTTCTCAGGCCTATTCAGTGTCCACACTGATACAACTCCTCCAGAGGGACTTGATCCTTCAATCTCAACATCCGTAACCAACAATACGTCCTCTTCCATGTTTAGCGCAGGCGTGGATGTGGTTTGAACGTATCATTGTCCATCTTCTGAATTAACAATAGGAGGGAGCGGTGGCATCCCGGGAGGAGGAGGTAGCGGTGGCATCCCGGGAGGAGGAGGGAGCGGTGGTATATCACCGAGAGTATCATTATCAGTTGACTGTATTACCTTCTGAGGAATCTCTAGAGGGGCCCTGATCATCAGTACCCTGTCTGAGTCTATTCTGAAGTAGGTTATTCCAAGTGGCTTTCCAGTATCTGGATTTTCTGGTTCTTCGAAGACCTGAATATCATGTTCTCCTTCTCTGAGCAAAGTTGCTAGATCTTCTCCATCCTCAGCTTCGGACCACTTCCTAGCCATGGATGCCTTCCTTTCGGCGAGCTTCATCCTCCTTCTCCGTTCGATATCGGAGAGCATCTTTTCTCTCTTCTCTCTTCTCTGGGCAATGAATCCTTCAATTTCTTCTTCTTCATCTGAAACTGCATCTCCCTTAGCGACGTATTTCATGGCTATGTTTGTACCTTCAGGAAGTATGGAGGAGGAACCTGTCGCACTATTGTCCTCTGGAAATTGAGGGTTTGATGTTGGAGGCATCATGACAGGAAGATTAGGGGGAGGCATCATGACGGGTAATGGGGGCAATGGCATCGATGGTGAAGTGGAAGACCTTCCTCTCGATCTTCTCATTTCAGATTCCTCCGTATCGGACAACTCTACTGATTCATCCTCTAACAGTTTTAGTTCGGGTTCGGAGGAGGTTTGAGAGGGTTGAGGGTCCTCCATAGCAGGAATTATCATCTTCTCACGGCCAGTAAAAATTAGGAGAGAAGCTAGGGCAAGAAGTACTGTTCCTCCGGCTATTCTCTGTGTTAGATCGACCTCCCCCTGGAGAATCAGAAAGAGTATTGAGCCTATGATTAGGGCTGTCCAATTAATCAGTCTAGTCAGAGAAACCATGCCACTCCCAGTCCTGACAGGAGGGGGTATGACTTCACATTGACGGGGGAGTGATGGCCTGAGACAGCGCCTTCAGTGATTTCCCTCTGTGCGAGAATGATGATTTTTCTGATTCATTCATTTGTCCGAATGACACCCCATTTGATCCATTAGGAATAAAAATAGGGTCATAACCGAAACCGCTCTGTCCAGATATCTCTTTGCCTAATTCGCCTCGGCATATTCCAGTTCTAACTATTCTCTCACCGTTAATTTCTAGGACACCAACTGCCCGGTACTCACAATGTCTAACTTTTTCTTCACTCATAAGCTTTAGAATTCCATTAAGTCCAATTGTTTTGTAAATGTACGAAGAATAAACACCTGGAAAACCGTTTAAAGAGTCAATGAATAGTCCTGAGTCTTCGACTAGAATAGCGCAGTCCGTAAGTTCTGATTGTGAAATCATACTGATTGCCTGATCAGATTTTGAAAGAGCTGCTTCCATCAATTCTGATGTCTGTGGCTCAATAAAATTTGGAGGTTTGCCATCGATCAATAGAGGCTCGACTTCGTGGCCCAGAGGTTCTAGATATCCTTTAGCCTCTTCTAGCTTTTTTGAATTTCCCGTCGCAAAAATTATTCTCATTTTACTACCCCAAATATCTGACTCTGTTCCTAATTTGATTGAATCTTGAAATTACAGAGTCAGGACTATACAGCGATTCATCGGATGAAAATGAGCTGTATCCTCTTAGGACTACATCCATTGCATTCTCGAGCTCGGAATGACTCGCAGATAAGCATTCATTCAAAACTTGGAGGTCCTGACCCATATGCTCTAGCTCTGCAGAGATTCTAGATAGTCCGAAATCCAGTAATGAGATTTTTCCGTTTTCATCAATCATGATATTATGGGTTGTTAAATCGCCATGAGAGAAGCCGAGTTCATGGAGTTCTCTAATTTTCACGCCTATCTCGAACATATCATCTACTTCCCTCGTTCCGTCAACTAATGATTGATATATCGGATTTCCTTCCAAGAGAGAGAGTACCATCCATCCCTCTTCTTGATTTATCTGAAGTAGTCTGGGTGCGGAGAATTCTGTAATCTGTAATCTAGAAAGTACCTTTGCCTCTACTGAAATTCGACTCTTAGTCAGCCTATTATCCAGCTCCACGTGTCTGTAACCTCTTCTTCTACGCGACTTCAGGACAGCAGGAATGCCCAGCCACAAGCCCGAGCTAACACTCGCCTCAGCCCCGACATGAATCAACTCAGACTCTTCCCAGTACTGGTAACACAGGCCGGCCATAGCTATGGGAGGTCACATACCTTGAAAGCGATTCCACTAAAGCGAGTAGTGGGAAAGCATATGCAGATGCCATCAGCACCTTTACCGAAAGGAGTTGTAAAACCAAAAATTTTCTCAGAAGAAGAGGTCGAAAAAGAGGCAAAAAGACTGTTTGAAGCAATAGGACAGAGTTCTCGATGGAATATGAGAATATGTAGATCGATCTCTCCATTGACATTAGAAATTAATCAATTAAAAAAGGAGAAGGATGTTTTTCTGATAGCTCATTCTTATCAGACACCTGATATTGTCTACGGCGTTGCTGATTCGGTATCTGATAGTTACACCTTATCCAAGGCTGCAAGGGATGCCCCCCAGGAAACTATACTTTTCTCAAGTGTAAGATTCATGGCTGAGACCGCTAAGATTGTCAGTCCTCACAAGTTAGTTTTGCATCCATCCCCTGACGCTGGGTGTTCCTTGAGTGATGGGATATCTGCAGAAGATGTGGTCAAATTAAAGAAAAAATATCCAGGAGTGCCTGTTGCATGCTACATTAATACTACAGCTTCAGTAAAGGCGGAATGCGATGTTTGCGTAACTAGTAGCAACTATCTGAAAATCTGTGAGAGGCTTCCAGGAGATAAGGTAATTTTCGTTCCAGATAGATTCATGGGGAAACACATCCAAAAACATCTAGAAGGTAGTAAAGAAGTGATTATTTTCGATGGTGAATGTGAGGTTCACGCCGAGTTCACTGGAGAAAAAGTAATTTCTTGGAGAGAGAGGATGAGTTCCATAGGAGTCGATCTCCAAGTACTGGCACATCCGGAATGCGATGCAGGAGTTTTGGAGGAGAGCGATTTTGTCGGCAGTAGTGAGCTTTTGATGAAGGAGGCAATGCGATTGGCCTCGGTAGGGAGTACTAATATCATGTTGATTACAGAGTGTGGGACTGCTGAGAGAGTACTTGCAGAGAGTGAGCATGAAATTAATCTCCTAGGTTCCTGTGTAATGTGCAGGCACATGAAGAGGACCCAGCTAGAGGATATTCTACAGGCACTCAGAGAGCCTGAGCCTGAACAAATAATTGAGATTGATGAAGATATAATTCACCGAGCGAGAAAATCTCTTAGTGAAATGTTCAGACTAGCTGAGTAATCTAGTCATCTTTCAGACTGTTTCTGCCTTGCCCATGTGAATACTAATGGGATTAACAGTACTACCGATGTCTGCAATATTACGGATGAATATGGTTCAAATGTCTCCTCAAGATCATACCATTTCAACTCGGCTTCCCCATTACTCGTTTCAATCCATCCAACTCCGCCCAATAGAGCCTGTGGACTAGAGTGGCTTTCATCTTCATCGAATGTAAGTTGCTCGGTCTGATTTGAGTCTATTTGGTAGATGAACACTTGATTTTCCTCAGAATTTTCTGAATTGGGTGCTCCGGGCTGAAATCTTGGGATTTGGAGAAATGCAACATTACCGTTTCCGATGCTAGGCGAAGAGGATTCCCAAATTGGAGTTGAAATCATGGTTTGCATCCCAGAAACCGTATCTGCGAAAACGGTCCTATTTATGGGTCCCACATCAACAACTGCAACAATTAATTGACCATCGACTGCGATATCGACAATTTTTGATTTTGAATAATTTATTTCAATGCCGGACTGCTCAGATAAAAATTCATCCTGATCGATTTCAGCAATAACATCCAGGTATACGGCGGTTATAGAACTGGCATCAGTAAGTGATGAGGTATACACTGTCGGGCCTGATGTATCATCATCAATTGACCAAGCAATGGAATTCCCAGAGACCTCTAACGTATCGACATCGTCGTCTATTCCATCTAAATTGGAGATTTCTTGTTCCGAGTTCATCAACAAAATACCTTCATCAGTTAGTATTACAATAACTGGGTTTCCATTTCCATCGTATCCAATATCGCAAATATCAATCTCAAAATCTGTATTTTTCGAGAACATTGGGGAATAGGGATTTTCTGAAGATTCTAAATCATATAGATCTACCCTGGTCTGATTATTCAATAAAAGATATGAGCCCGAAATAGAGACATTTGGCTCTTCAAACCAGTTGGGTCCAGAAATTATTACTCCCTGTCTTTCCTCTAAACTAGTATTCAATGCCGTAATCTCGATATCATTTATTCCATCCAGTTTTGGATCTACTTCTATTCCAATTAGCCAATCATCGGATCCGGCGGTAGAGGTCGGCCATTCGACGCCTTCGACGGGAAACTCTTGGTGCGTAGCATCCCATAGAAGTACGAAGCCAGTTGAAAGTAGCAGTGCCGCAATAAATACGCTGGTCTGCTTACTCCCTGGTTCCTTGAGCGGGGAAAACTTCTCTCTAACATAGTTCCTAGAACCTCTCAAAAAAATCTTTGGATCATCGATAAGCTTGGCGATCTTTCTCGTGAAAAGTCTTTCATCTGCAATTGTCCAAATCCCCTTATGAGTCCTCTCAGTAACTGAGACAGCGGCTATTGCTACTATCATCCCACCAATTATGTCTATAGCCCAATGGATTCCAAGATAAATAATGGAAAAGGCCGTTAAGGCTAGGAAAATTACGAGAAATCTGCGAAACCTTAGCCATCTACCGTCTTCATCCCATCTGGTCATTGTCAGCCATATCGCGAAGGGTAGACCGATGTGTAGGCTAGGCATTCCATTAGTGAACGGGTCTATACGTGTGAACCAATTATGAATCTCAGGGGTTAAATCATAGGCAATGGTTTCCATTAGGGGAATATAGTCCCCGGTTACTCTGACATTGAAGAAAAGATAGAATGGGATAGCAAGAATATAGACCCAGAACATCGATAATGAGACCCTATCGGCCATGTGACGGTCATCAAAGTAAATTGGGTAGACAAAGGAGGCAAATGTCGCGGTCATGAATCCCATGACATAGAAATGAGTTAGGACAACATCCAAGAGATCGTTCCTAAATCCCTCCTGTACCCACAGTACGATATCTCCTTCGATAGCATAGACATAGGGAGTCATGTCCAGCTGTGTATTAGCCATCAGGATTCTATCCAGACCATCTAAAATATCCTTCCATAGATATACTGAGAATACCACGATCATGTGCGCCCAATATCTTCGGAACATATCTATGAAGCCTTCAATTCTAACCTTGGCATAAGGGGGCTTGAAAATCGGCATCATTACGACACTGATTAGTATAGCACCTGTTATCCAAGTGATGTAGATCCCGCTTCCTACTGCCATTTCAATACCTGCCGAGAAGCATATTTGACATGAATTCGACCCTTGAAATGATTATTTCAGGTGATCTTCACTTGATGAGTGTCACCCTTTTCCAATGACAAAAGTATTTCCTCGACGACCTTGCTGAAAGATTGTGCAGTTTCTCCTTCTGGATCTGCTACAATTCTATGAACGCCATCATCTCCTCCTCTTACAACTCCAGGATCGAAGGGGAGTCTACCCAAGAAGGGGACTTCGAGCTCCATTGCCGAATCCTCCCCCCCTCCTGATTTGAATAAATCTAGAGTTACGGACCATTTTCCTTCGGGCGAGGCAGTGATATCTATGGGCACTCCCTTGGGGCCAATCACGGATATCTGGCTACCAGCTTCAGCTGTACCGGAAAGGGTGTATCCACTCATATTCTCAACAACACCAAGTACTGGGACTGAGATTGTTTTAGCGAAGTTGATTGACTTTCTACTATCCAAAAGTGCGACTTCTTGAGGCGTGGTTACTATAACCACTCCATCCAGATTAGGTAGAGTTTGGCTTACTGTCAGTGGTTCGTCTCCAGTCCCCGGGGGGAAGTCTATCACAAGAGCATCAAGCTCCCCCCATGCTACATCTCCGATGAACTGCTGAATAGCGCCTAGTTTTATTGGCCCCCTCCAAATGACAGGCTTATCCGGATCTTCAATCAAGAATGCCATTGAAATGACCTTTATCCCATGCGGTCCTATTGCTGGGAATATCTGTCCATCCTCTATGTGTAGCTCTGTCCCCTCAATACCTAGCATCTTAGGTACATTAGGGCCGGTAATATCTATGTCCATTAATCCGACTTTCTTTCCCATTCGTGCCAGAGAAAGTGCGATACCTGTGGCTACAGTGGTCTTTCCGACACCTCCCTTTCCAGAGAGGACCATGATTTTATGACGGATTCCCTCGCTCATTTTTGACATCCTCATCTTTCTTTGCATCTGCTGGTAGGCCTGCTCCATCTGAGCTCTCTGATTAGAGTTGGCTTCCTCTTGCGGAGGAGAGTCGGGAGTATGATGAGACACGGGTGAATCTGCCATGATACATGGCAAGAGCGCATATACTTCAATGCTATTCTATTGAATTGTAACTGGTTTCTATTGAGAATGGGTTAATTTAGTAATATTCATTCGGAAATATGTGAAAGTACTATTCGTCTGCGTTGGGAACACTTGCAGGAGTCAGATGGCAGAAGCCATATGTAAAAGTCTGGGACACTCTGCTGATTCTGCTGGAACCCACCCCGGGAGTGAAGTCAATCCAAATGCAATTATAGCATTAGAAGAGAAAGGAATAGAGTCGGCTGGACTTCGTCCGAAGTCGATAGATGATATCGTTACAGATGGCTATGATAAGATAATCAGCATGGGGTGTGGGGTTCATTGCCCGAATATTCGTATTGACTACGACTGGGGGCTCGATGACCCTCACGGAAAGCCACTAGAAATCTACAGATCAACAAGAGATTCAATAATTGAATTGCTAAGTGATTTAATCGAAAAAGAGACCGACGCTTAGAAAAGCGATTCTGCTTTCCCAACATTCACACGAGTGTAGTGTAGTGGTTATCACCCGGCGTTGCCAACGCCGGAACCCGGGTTCAAATCCCGGCACTCGTACCACTCTATCTCTAATTAGTCGAAGTCTGACTTTCTGATTTGTAGAATTACAGCCACCATACCGAGCAATAATAGAGAGAATGTTGAGACTAGTACGATTGAAGACAAATTTTTCGAAATCCAGCTGGAGTCGTCTGAACAACATTCGGAAGTGTAGACTGAAAATACATGTCCCTGGTCTTCTAGTGGAGTGCTGGACAAGAAGATATCAGTGGCCCTTATTTTTATCTCTATTTCTCCCTCGGGAATGGTTGGCCTGACTGTGAATTCCAGTGAATAAATTCCATCCCCTGCGAGTCTATCACCTGATGTCCCGTCATCTACCATCAGTAGCCATTGCTCAGACTTTCCAATCTCTGCAAGTCTGCCAATCTTGGCTTGAACAGAAGACACGCCATCATAATCGGAAATCGTAGCCTCGATATGATGTGTAATTTGATCCCCTCCTTCAGAGACCATCACAGGGTGAACTAATTCTCCCTGATCGGAAATCAAAGACTGGGGGGCCCCATCTCTCCATACTTCCAGGAAAGATAGATTTGGATGTTCATTATCAATCCTCAGCACTGAAACTAATCCTGACCCGAGGGTGGTTGTTTCGGCTCCCTGAGAATCTGACATTCTCAGTGGTATATTTCTCTCTCCGGGTGCAATTGAGGTAGGGACAGAGAATATTCCTGACCACAGTCCCGAAGACTCCGAAAAATCTAGTGGGAAAAGATCCCCTCCCCATCCCAATAAATCTACTATGACCTCTGAGACTCCATGTCCATCAATGGCATCGACTGAAATTCCAATATTTTCTCCTCTGATAGCTGACGATTGAGAGAAGGAGGCTGACATTACCCTAGGTGGCAGATTGGCAATACTAATTTCTGCTATTTCACTGACTTCGACCCAGTAATCTATGATTGTAACAGGAATGTAAAAATCTCCAAATTCTAGGCCCTCATGGATAATTAGTGCCGTCCAGACATCATCATGAATTGTTAGATCTCCTTTCATTCCGCTATCAGAAAGATCTACAAGCCCCAGTCCAATAGAAGAAAGATCTACAATAACTGCTACTACATCCGTATCTACATCATTGACTAAAACCTCGATATGTGATGCCCCTCCCTCAGTGTGCAAGGATCCCTCTCTGAATCTGACCAATTCAAGCGAAGGCGGAGTGTTCTCATCCGCAGTGATTATTGATGGGTATAGAATTCTATCTACTTTCTGATATTCCTGGAAATAAATATCATTTGATTGGTTTTCCCCGTCTGATTCCAATGTTATCCATCTAGAAACCTCGTACAGGAGACCAGATAGCGGGCCTTCATTAACAAAAAATCCTGAAGCCATTGTCTCTTCGAATTCAAATCTTCCAGTCCATTCAGCCGCTTCAACAATATGGCCATCCATCTCTTTGTCGGCGATTGAATTGATTGTTACCTCAAGAGTATTGGAAGGATTTCCCAATAGAACAAACCTATCTCCTGGAACCACATTCTGAGGTGACTTTCCACTCTCTCTTGAAATCTGGTTAGAGATAAGTGGACTAGCTTCTGGCCTAGTAGGTTGTTCAATGATTGGCGATTCCGGGGGGAATTCATCTGAAACAGTACCATTATCCTCTACATACTGTAGTCTGACAGTCCTGTTCCGCCAGTCTTCCTGAGGAACTGTGAATTCATATGTCAGATTATGCTCTGCTCCAAACTCTTGAGATATTGGCCCGAAAGGAGTTGCAGAAACATTGAACCAGAACTCATTTTGAATTTTATCGACCTCGTATCTAACACCCTCTGAATTCTCCTGTATTCCTGAATCTACTATCTGTCTTACTAAACCGAAGCTTCCCTCTGCATCGCCATCATAGGTCCCGTCGACAATTATGGTATCTGATACTGTCTCACCTCCTGAGGACTCCAGATGAATCAGAGGGATGGTACCATTCACGTCTATGCTAAACTGATCATCCTCGATCTCGAATCCAAATTCGCCTCCGCCGGTTGCTCTGAAGAACTGTTCTTCACGAATGTCATCAGACCACCTCTCTCTAATTATTAGATCATCTAACTCGAATGAGAAGAAGTCTGAGGCTCCTGAGATTCTCATTGATGCATTGGCCTCTAGCTGAAAATTCTGAGCTCTTCTCTGACCGTCCTCGTCCAAGGATTCGAAGAAGAAGGTATGAATTTCGCCAAATCCTCCTCCTGAACTATTATTATCGCCACCATTGAAAGATAGCCATCCATTGCCCTCAATAGTAATTCTCTCAGACAATTCGTCATCTTGCCATGAGCGATTAACTGTGGCGCTACTGACTGAAATCTCAGCAGTGAAACCTTCTTCGTAGTCTCCTTCCGAATACCCTTCTCTCAGAACCATGGTACCGTTACCAATCATCTCAAAATCTTGAGCTAAGAGCTCATCGCCATCATATGATTCGTTCAACCAGACTCTGTCTAAAGAGAGGTCGAGCATGATTCCGTTTGAGCCATTCATTGTATTCATCTGGAGTGAGCCGTTTCCTAGTTCATTGGATTCTAAGATAGCTCCCTGTCTCTTTTGCCAGCCCCTCCCCTCAAAATCAATATTCTGATTTCCAGAGTCTACACCTTCGAGTGACCAGACGGTCTCCCTTGTGATCTCATGGTCCTCGATTGGTTGATTCCAATTGGTAACGGTTACAGACCTTGTACATGTAGACTGCAAGCTAGAGAAGTTTACGAAAATTTTGTCACCGAAAAATGGTTGGGATTCTAGCTCGATGTCTACCTCTCCCCCGGCACTAATGTATGAGATATTCAGAGGGGATATCTCGCTGTCTAAACCTACATGAGTAGCATCGACAGAAACGCCACTTGGAGAAGAACCGGGAGAAAATTCAGGATCAAAAACTACACGATATCTGTGGATATAACCGACTGAGAAAAATTGTCCTTCCTCATCTGGTTCCTCCAACCAATTAACCTGATAGTCCCAATCAACCAGAATCTCACATTCCCTGATTACTGATGACTGGCCCGAGACCATACTAGTAGGAATACTGAGTAGCAATATTGATGTCAATAGAATCGCCAATTTTGACTGAAGCGCCTCCGTACTCAAATCAACCACCCAATATCCCAAGCAATAGCATTAGTACAATAACCATTCCTAACGTCAGACTGTGTGAAAATAGTGCGAAAAGAACAGTCAATGGCTTTTCTTGAGTTGAGTTGAAGGGGAATAGTTGCATTACCTTTTCTTGTCCGCCCTTGATTCCAAAAAATGGCCTGAATAATGTTGCTCTCCTAACTATCTCGAAACAGGACAATACGCCAACAATAAGCATGGGAGTGGCAATAATCATTGCAGGAAAGAATCCAACTCCAAGTATGGCAAGAATTGCTATCATTGGTATGGTAACGTGCATGTGAACGATATATGTTGGATAAACTGACTCGTTCAGATATGCCAGATATTTGTTTGGATGATTGAGAATCTTTGATGACCACGTGAAAATGAGCAAACACCAAAACCATGCATGGAAGGACTGAATGATAGACGCCATGGTAGCATTAAACGAGAACGGAGGGTATCCTTCGTCCACCCACCCACCTTCCATGACATCAGGAATTCCGCTTGTATTGCTAACAATGAACCATGACACTGCTAAAATAGGCGTCAAAATAGATGATGAAATCCTGATCTTGTCTAATGCTTCGAAGTACTCATTCCTCACAGAAATCATAAGGAAGCCGAATAGAAAATATATCATATATCGAGGGAATTCCCACCACATACCTACCTCTCCAAATTCCCATGGTTTGAACAGTATTCCATTTATTGAAAGGAAAATAGGAGGAATAATCAGAATTCCAAGACCTCCTCTAATATTCATAGCTGATCGGGTCATTCGCATCATGAGGCCTTCTGGGTTTGCCTTCACATGAAAGAAAAATGGTGTCAGAATAATCGAGTAAATTAGTAAATTATAGACAAACCAGAGATGGCCATAAGGCATTTCCTCACTACCCGGGAAAACTGTAAACAGTAGAGTCGTCTTCTCAGTAAACTCAAAAATTCCGAAAAAAAGGATGTAGACAGTGAAAAGCAGCGGAAGGCCCAGTCTTGACCCTCTCTCTCTGACATACTGTTTCCATGTTCTTCTTCTAAGAGCGAAGGCGGTACCCATGCCAGAGATTACGAATAATGCGGCTAGTCTCCATTGATGCATTACTGAGACTATGAAGTAGTACGGAAGAGCAAGTAGGCCCTCTGGCTGGTAAGGATAGAAGACCACAAAGTGGAACCAAATCAGTAGGCCAAATAGAATAACTCTGAGCCAGTCCACATCATGGCGCCTCTCCGTAGTATCAGAATAGAGGCTCTTCGTAGTCATCATCTTCGCCTGATCTTTCCTTCCATAGGGAAACCGGGACATCGTCATACACATCTGAGTAGGGATCCTTATCTTTCTGGTTCAGTAATGCTGCTTCTGCGGCTGCTCTAGCAAACTCCTCTGCATTGGCCTTGAACCTCCAATAGTGAATCCTCCACTCTCTTCCGTCCCAGAGAGTTGTTTCCTCTGACTCTGTTGTCAATAGATCGTAGTCTTGGAGTTGGTAGAACAGGTTTCTATCAGTAGGCTCCAGAGCATTGTCGATAATCCTATTTGAGAAGCCGAAGAAACCTAGGGCATGCTCGGCGATTGACTCTGCGACAACAACTTCCATATCGGAGTCAACCTTGCTTCTGATTGCAGAAGTAAGTTGTGCTAGTGTCAAACCCATCGCGACGCCTCCAGACATGCACACAGGGGAGGGCGCTCTATTTCAACGGTCTGACTGAACACTTCAAAATAAGGTGATTATGTATGCGAAGTCGTTATTCTAGATTGCAGAGACGAGAGTGCATGGAGAATGATGGGCGGACTGGTTTTCTGGGGCTCGAGGAGAGTGATGAAGGACCATGGGACGTTGTAATTCTTCCAATACCTTTCGAGATGACCACTAGTTGGATTGAAGGTACGAAGATGGGTCCTTCAGCTTGCATAGATGCTAGTACTCAAGTCGAATTGTATGACCCCCTACTTCCCGAAGAGCTCCCCTGTGGACTTTCATTCCTTACTGCAGAGCCATGGAGTTCTGAAGCTGGAACCCTAATGGAGCAGTTAGACTCAATCCGTGAATACTTCTCAGAGTGGGTAGGAGAAATATTTCCTATGATACTAGGAGGTGAGCATGGCATCTTACCTCCTATTATGGAAGCATTATCAGATCACCCAGAATTACAGGGGGATCTCTCTCGATTAACGTTGATTCAAATTGATGCCCATGCTGACCTCAGAGATGAGCTTCAAGGAGAGAGATACTCCCATGGGACTGCCATCAGGAGATCGCTTGATACGGGTGTTGGGAGGGTCATTCAGATTGGCACCAGGGCCCTGTCTAAGGAAGAGGCGAGATTCTCGTTGGAAGACGAAAGGGTAGAGACATGGTATGCCAGAGATATACTGGGCATCCTAGAGGGAGACGGGGGTTGGAAAGACATGCTCGAGAGTATCGCAGAAATTGATGGGTATGTCTGGATCACCTTCGATATAGATGGGCTTGATGGGAAGTTAGTACCATCTACCGGTACGCCAGTTCCTGGAGGCCTATCTCATTGGGCTGCAGTTGAAGTGATAGAGAGTATCTTTTCTTCTCCGGGCATCAGGGTTCTAGGAGCAGATGTAAACGAGATAGCGCCTGGGAAGGATGGTCCTCTGACTGAATTCAATGCCGCACTGATTGCAACCAAGATTATTTCATGCCATATTGCGAGATTTCTGAGCGAAACAGGAGAATGATTGTATCTCGGTACCGTCTCAGTGAGGTGTGCGTCAATGGTTGACTGTCTTAGTTTTATCATCTTTGATGGTGGTCTCAGCATCCCCTGTGGTTTCTGCTCAGATTGGTCAGCCTGATATTATCCAGGAGCATTGGTATCACTCCTACGCAACCCTAACTCTAGATCTCAATGAGTGGTCCGATGACTATCCTGAAATCGTCGAGATGTTCAGCATAGGACAGACTGAGCTTGGAAGGGAGATTTGGATGTTGCAGATTTCTGATTGGGAGGGAGGTGCTTGTTTATCTAGCGAATTCGAGGGATGTGAGCACTTCAAGGAAATAGGGGAAGGTGAGCTGGAACGGAAAGAGGTGGTATATATTGATGGGGGCCATCATGGTAATGAGCACTTAGGCACTGAGCTCGCCTTCCTAGTAGCTGAATACTATATCGAGGGCTGGGCAAATGGTGATCAAGCGGTAATTGATCTATTGGCTAAGACTGAGTTACATATCCTGATCATGCTCAATGCAGATGGAAATGACTTTGATACTAGATGGAACGTCAATCAAGTTGATTTGAATAGGAACTACGACCACTACTGGAACACCTGTGATTCCACACAACCTGGAAGTTCGGCATTCAGTGAGTCGGAGACTCTTGCTAATTCGATTTACATGAACGAAGTAGTTCCTGATGCTGACCTGTACATCACAATGCACACTGGGGTTTGGATCATGCTCTACCCATGGGGAAAGTGGCCAGAGCAACCATCTGACTGGGAAATGTATCACTATATTAGGGACGAAGTGAATTCAAATATTTCTGATATCCCTATTCGTAACGCTAATCAAGGACTCTATCCCAACTGTGGAACAAGTCGAGATTACGGCTATGGCATCATGGGGTACCCGACGTTCACCTTCGAGACCGATGATGAGCAGTTTCTGCTAGGGACTGTGGAAGCCCTCTCGGACAGACTAGGTGAGGAGATGGATGTGATGCACTACCTCATCGAGAATGTATGGTACTGGAGAGCTCGTCTTGTTGTCGACTCCTTGGAGGTTGAAGACGGAAAAGTGCGTCTAAGCGTTTCTAATCTAGGTCATTCGAGTACGTCAAATGCCACTCTTCTATACTTCGAGGATGAGGATTCGATGGAGTTTTGGCTCCCTGGGTCGAATGAACCTGTGGAAGTGACAGGATCTATGGATATTCATGAGAGGAAATCGGATTTCAACTTCTCCACCCCGGGTTACGGCTTCGCAGTCAACGCCACAAATAGCACGGTCACAACTCTCGATTTCACAGGTGCTCCGATTTCTAGCGAAGGGGTTTGGGCCCTATACTATCAGAAGAGAGTGATAGATTCGTCGATGTGGACTAGAGAATTAGTCCATGAGGGTGTTGCAGAGGTGAGAGTTGACGATTCGGGCCTTCTTCCAGCCCCTACGATGCTGCTTGTCTTAATCGCATTCGCTCTCGCGATAATTGATCGGAGAAATACTAGATTTGAGCAATAATTTATTTTCTTGAATGATATAGGGCTCTAAACTGATATTTTGAGACAGAATTATTTGTAAACTAGTTGCTAATCGGGTAGTTCGGGCTATTTATGAAGATAAGCAATAGTGAATTTACCAATTTAGGCACACAATTGATTTTACCAGTATTTGAAGATACTAAGAAAGCCCCTAATAACTCACTTAATGGGCTAAATAGGAGTCAGAGAGGGTTAGTCAGGGATGTACTAGTCTCGGGTGGTTTTGAAGGGAAGAAGGGAGCTAGAATGTCCTTATGGACGCCTGGTTGTAATATCATCCTAGTAGGTATGGGAGATAGGGAAGGTATGAGTCACAAGATGGCGAGGAATGCCGGAGCCAGACTGATCTCATCTTTGTCGAAGAAGAAGGGGACTGATCTGACTGTTAGATTCACCACTGGCTGGAACGGAGATAGAATGGTGGATTTTGCTGAGGGCATGATGCTTCGGGACTATGATTTCTTGGAGCATCAGGAAAAACCCGATGATCATATTGAGGAAGAATGGAAGGTTGATTTTCAAGCCAGTAGCAGGCACCAAGAGAAGCTCAGTGTTGATCTTCAAAATGTACAGTCTGTGGTAAAGGGAGTCCATACGGCACGTGATTTAGGTAACGAGCCTGCTAATGTTCTCTATCCAATGGAGTACGCCAGAAGAGCGCAAGAATGGGCGGAGGGGAAGGATAACGTCAGAGTTGAGGTTTATGATTGGGAAAAACTGCATGAGCTTGGAATGGGCGGACTAATCAACGTTGGGAAGGGGAGCGATCAGAAGCCCTGTATGGTCTTATTTACATTGAATCCTGATGAGGACGAGGGAGTCCGGAGACCCTGTATCGTGGGCAAGGGAATTACGTTCGATACTGGAGGAATCTCCATCAAACCCACTAGTGGGATGTGGGATATGAAGTATGATATGTGTGGGGCCGCTACAGTTTTTGGCCTTATGGAAGCCCTCTATGAAACTGGATACCCCAGGCGAGTCAATGGAATATCCTGTCTTGCTGAGAATATGCCAGGATCTGGTGCTTACAGACCTGGTGATGTTTTCAAGACATATTCTGGAAAGACAGTGGAGGTATTCAGTACAGATGCTGAAGGGAGAAATGTCCTCTCAGATGGACTTTGGAAGGCAGGTGAGCTTGATCCCGAGTACATCGTAGACCTAGCCACACTGACTGGTGCTGTTATTGTGGCATTGGGCAACCAGATTTCTGGGATGTGGTCGAACAATGATGATCTGGCCAGGAGTCTAAAATCTGCTGCAGAAAGAAGTGGCGAGCCAGTTTGGAGGATGCCTTTGAATGATCAATTCCGCAAGTACATGACTGACTCGGCATTCGCAGACATAAGAAATGGTTCCATTGGAGGGAGAGCTGGTTCTTCAAATACGGCGGCTGCGTTCTTGGAGTTCTTCGTTCCAAATAGAGGATTTGCCGAGGAAGGAGAAAAGATCCCCTGGGCTCATCTTGACATTGCAGGATCAGCATGGGGTCCGGGTTCCAAAGCCCGCTCAGAGGGAGAAAACCCACTATTCCAGTTTGGAACCTCGGGAATACATGTTAGAACTCTCCACAGGATGATTACAGAAAGCTAGCTACTCGTCACTGTCTTCGGACTCGACCTCTTCGAAGTCGGCCTCAACAACGTCGTCTGAGCCTTCACTTTCTTGTTGTTCGGCCATTTCGGCCGCGGCTGCCTCGTAGAGCTTGGCCGATACTTCGTGTAATGACTCCTCAACCTCTGACATCTTAGCCTGTACAGCGGCCTCGTCCAAATCATCTACGTCTATCGTTTTGTCATCCTTTGTAATCAAGGCCCTCAATTCCTCGAGCTTGGCATGGATTGGCTCTGCATTCAAGTCTGAGATTTTCTCTGCTGCCTCGTTGAGCATTTTCGTAGCCTGATACACCATTCCATCTGCGGAATTAATCAGAGTTACGCCAGCCTTTCTTCTCTTATCTTCAGAAGCAAATTCTTCAGCTTCTGCTACCTTAGCATTAATCTCATCCTCGCTAAGAGATGTTTGGCTCTCTATCTTGATTGATTGCTCTGTTCCTGTCCCCAGATCCTTGGCAGATACATTTACAATTCCATTAGCATCGATATCAAAGGTCACCTCGATTTGCGGAATTCCCCTTGGAGAAGGAGGAATTCCCATTAAGTGAAATCTTCCAAGAGTAATATTATCCTTGGCAAATTCTCTCTCGCCCTGTAGAACATGTACCTCTACTGCAGGCTGATTATCGGCAGCGGTAGAGAATGTTTCTGATCTCCTAGTCGGTATTGTAGTATTCCTCTCGATCATTGTCGTCATGATGCCCCCTAGTGTTTCGATACCAAGAGTAAGTGGCGTAACATCGAGCAGTAGTACGTCAGTGACTCCCTCATCTCCAGTTATTATTCCTGCTTGGAGAACGGCTCCGACTGCGACAGCTTCGTCTGGGTTTATGCCCTTGAAGGGTGGCTTACCGACTTCCTTCTCTATTGCTTCTTGAACTGCTGGAACTCTAGTAGATCCACCTACTAGGATGACCTTATCCACGTTTCCTTTCTTGATTCCAGCATCCTTCATGGCCCTTCTGGTCGGACCCATTGTCCTCTCCACAAGATCAGAAATAAGATCCTCGAATTTGGCCTTAGATAGTGAGATATCCAGATGCTCGGGCTGACCGTCCCCACTCATTGTGATGAATGGAAGATTAATTTGGGTCGTATTAGTGCCTGAAAGTTCTATCTTGGCCTTCTCCGCAGCTTCTCTGAGTCTCGTTATTGCTGTCATGTCGCTCGATAGATCGATTCCGGTTGATTTCTTGAATTCTGAAACCAGCCAGTCTATGACTACCTCATCAAAGTCATCACCACCAAGGCGGTTATCTCCACTAGTAGCCTTGACCTCAATCTGAGGCTGGCCATCTACCTGATATATCTCCAAGACTGAGACATCGAATGTACCTCCTCCCAAGTCATATACCAATATCGTCTGGTCATCATCCTTATCGACACCATAGGCCAGTGCCGCAGCCGTTGGCTCGTTGATAATTCTGAGAACTTCGAGACCTGCTATCCTCCCTGCATCCTTCGTTGCCTGGCGTTGTGCGTCTGTGAAGTATGCTGGACACGTAATCACTGCTTGGTTCACTTCTCTACCTAGGTAGTCCTCAGCATCTGACTTAAGCTTCTGCAGGATAAATGCTGAAATCTCCTGCGGTGTATACTCAGAGTCATCTATCTCCTTCTTCCAATCGGTACCCATCTCCCTCTTTACAGACATGATGGTCCTTTCGGAATTAGTGACGGCCTGTCTCTTAGCTGTTATACCGACCACTCTGTCACCGCCATTCTTAGAGAATGCAACAACACTGGGGGTGGTTCTCGAGCCTTCTGAATTGGGTATAACTACAGGCTTACCTGCCTCCAATGTTGCCACGCAGCTGTTTGTTGTTCCCAAATCTATTCCAATTACTGGTCCAGTCATTTTTTTTCCTCCTGTGATAGGCTAAGCCGTATCGAAAGTGATGTCAAGTATGCCATTATTCAGATTCCAGTCAGAGACTGAGCTGGCTGGCTGCGGGAGATTGATGCTCTTGATGGGCCTGAGCTGGGTTCTCCTCATTAGTTGTAGTACCTTTCCTCCGTGGGACAATATCAGCTCGAAGCTTCCCTCATCGAGATCAACAATATTCGAGACATCGATAGTAACATACATCGAGGTTCCATCGAGATAGGTATCCTCTACAGGAACATCTGACTCATCCTCTTGTTCCTCTTCCACTACCACCTCAGCTGGCTCATCATCAGGTCCTACTTGGACATTGATCCCCATGTTCTTGAAAATTTCTGAAAATCCTTCAGGATGGTTCATGAAAGATTCCATCTGCTTCCGGAAGTTTTCCGGGTCACCTTGAAAGTTCATTTTGACGTTACTATTGTAAATGCTTTCTGCGTCTATGCCCAAATTATCAAACTGCTGACGGATTCTTGATATTGTATCCTCTAGTTCCGATTTATCTATCGGCATTCCCATCTGATTGAATAGATTGAGCATCTGCTCAATCATTTTTTCTTCCCATTCATCGGAATTTGAACTACTCATTTCAATCACTAGTTAACTGCCGGTTGTATAGTGCGACAATAGTGCCATATATGAATATACGCATTGGAATACGAGTACTTTCTTAGAATTAGGAATACTGTAGTAATGGAGTACTTCAAATCTAGGACTAGATTCCGAGTGACATGGTCCAGGCTGAGCATGATGTTGCACTACAGGACACCGACAGGCTGGAAGGGCGTGCTGCTCTAGTGAATAACGTCAAAGCCGCTGTAGCTCTTGCAGGGGCGGTCAGATCTACCCTTGGACCCAGAGGACTGGATAAAATGCTCGTATCGGACGATGGGAATTGCCTAGTAACTAACGATGGAGTTACGGTAATTGAGGCTGCTAAGGTAGAACATCCAACAGCCAAGCTTCTCATTTCCGCCTCATCCTCGCAGGATAAATCAGCTAGAGATGGTACTACCTCAACGGTAATCCTTACTGCAGAGCTTCTACAGAATTCTCTTGAGCTAGTAAGAATGGGTATTCATCCATCTGTTGTGATTAATGGCTTCCTTCTAGCGGAGAGAGAGGCAATTTCAGAGTTAGATAGAGTTTCAAGAAAGGCCGACTCAACGGAGGAGCTGAAGTCCGTAATCTCCACTACACTGGCCGGCAAGATTGGGGAATCATTAGCTTCTCATATCACTGAAATCGCTTTTGATGCTGCTGATTTACTATCAGATGAGGAGGGTGGTGACGACTTGGAAAGGCTGAGAGTTAAGAGACTGCAGGTCAGCGGAGGATCCACTTCCGATAGTCGTCTTGTAAATGGCCTGATGATTGCCAAAACTAGGGTCGATATCTCGACTCCTTCATCTTCTGATGGTGGCATTATTGCGATAATTGATGGCGGACTCGAGAATGTCAAGCTTGAGATGGATGCGGAGATAGAGGTCAGTAGTCCCGGGGTTCTCAAGGGATTCCATGACAGATCCTTAGACAAATTGAGGGAAGAAGTCGGTCATCTTTCATCATTAGGAGTTGATCTATTAATTGTCAGAGATGGCATTTCAGATGATGCTATTTCTATGTTAAGTGAAGCAGGAATAACCTCTTACAGGAGGTTTGAGAGGGAAGATTTGGAGCGCCTTTCAAAAATAACTGGGACCAGTATGATCAGGAGACCAGCTAGGATTTCAGAGGATGATCTAGGGAGATTCACTAGTAGGAGAGAAGAAACAGTTGCGGGAATAACCCATTCCGTAATTGAAGGATCTGAAGGAGGCGCATTAACCGTGGTCATCCGTGGGACATCTCCTCAGATTAGAGAAGAGGCGGTTAGGGCGTTCGATGACGCAATGGGTGTATCCTTCAGGGTCATCAGAGACTCAAGAATAATACCAGGAGGAGGAGCGATCCAAACACATCTAGCAAGGCACCTGAGGTCTTTCGCTCTAGGAAATCCAGGTAGGGAGCAATTGGCGATAGAGGGCTATGCGGCGGCACTAGAGGTGATACCTAGGACTCTTGCAGAAAATGCCGGGCTAGATCCTATCGATGTAGTTTTGGATTTGTCAGCCGCGCAAACGTCCGATGAAGAAAACGGCCATTGGATAGGTCTTGATGCGATGACAGGGAGAAGGTCTAGAATGGACGAGATGGGAATCCTAGATCCTTTATTTGTAACTAGGCATTCTATCTCAGGATCTACTGAGGCTGCCATAAGCGTACTCCGGATTAATGATGTCCTATGGGCGAAGCAGGATCCTACAACTCCTGAATGGAATGGAGAGGAAGACCTGGAGGAATGACTAGCTGATATTGGAAATCATTTCATCGACCATTCTTCCCAAGTCATAATCAGCTTTCCATCCCCAATCATCTCTAGCCGGCTGATCATCGACATCATTTGGCCATGAATCTGCTACCTTCTGTCTGAAATCTGGAATAAAATCACAAGTGAATTCAGGTATCCTCTCAGCTATTTTATCAGCTAATTCCCCTGCAGTGAAGGATATGCCCTTGATATTATATCCCGCCCTAGAATCTCCCAGGCTTTCTAAATCGGCTTCCATTATTCTTTCGGTCGCTCTAATGGCATCATCCATGTACATCATAGGCAATCTGGTATCTTCACTGACAAAACACTCATAATGCCCGAATTCTATAGCCGCTCTGAAAATATCTACTGCGTAGTCAGTAGTACCTCCTCCAGCAGGTGCTTTCCATGAAATCAATCCCGGAAACCTAAGTCCACGTACATCTACTCCATACTGTTTCCAGTAGTTCAAGCCCAATATCTCACCAGTTACTTTTGTCTTACCATACATCGTAGTTGGATTGAGAGGACTTGACTGGAGAGAAATATCTGGAGAGTCGGGGCCAAATACTGCAATTGAAGAGGGTGCGAAGACCTTCAATTCGAAATCTCTAGCCGCCTCCAGAACACATACCGTTCCACCTACATTCACTCTCTGACATAGCTCAGGATCTTTCTCACCTGTCGCGGAAAGTATAGCGGCTAAGTGGTAAACCGTTCCTATGCCCTCTTCCTGAATTATTTTTTCCATCCCTGTTCCATCCAGAACACTGAGGTTTGAGAAGGGCCCATCTGGAAAGCTTGATTCTTCGTCGGGGACTCTTATATCTGTGGCGATTACGTTGTCTTTACCATAACTCTCCCTTAGTGATGATACTAGCTCTGTCCCGATTTGTCCTAGCGCCCCTGTTACTAGGATTCTGTCTCCGGGTGGCTCTGCCATGATATGTCGTAAAGCTGGAGATACTTGGTCATTGATGTGCAATAAAGCGAGATTACTGTCCCAATGTTGATATGCGAGGCACAATGGCTTCAGACCCCGTTGGTTACATGAAGTATGTCGTAGTTACCGGGGGGGTCCTGTCTGGATTGGGCAAAGGAGTGACTGCTAGTAGTATCGGAGTTCTTCTCAAATCTGCCGGACTAAGAGTAACATCAATCAAGATCGACCCGTACTTGAATAGCGATGCGGGGACGATGTCTCCATTCGAACATGGCGAAGTTTTTGTCTTGGATGATGGAGGCGAAGTGGACCTGGACTTGGGCAATTATGAGAGATTCTTGGATGTGGCCCTAACAAGGGACAATAACATCACTACTGGGAAAGTTTATGCCAAAGTGATCGAGAAAGAACGGAAAGGAGACTATTTAGGAAAGACAGTCCAAGTAGTTCCACACATTACTAACGAGATTCAAGATTGGATAGAGGAAGTTGCGCATGTACCTGCAGATGGGACGTCGAACACTCCGGATGCTTGTGTTATTGAGCTGGGGGGCACTGTTGGGGATATAGAGAGCGCTCCCTTCATAGAGGCACTTAGACAGTTCCAATTCAGAGCTGGTAATGGTAACGTTTGCTTCGTTCATGTTAGCCTGGTTCCAGTAATGGGCCCTGTTGGCGAGCAGAAGACCAAGCCTACCCAACATACTGTCAAGGAGTTACGCGGACTAGGCATAATCCCGGACATACTAGTCTGTCGATCTGAGAATCCCCTGGACTCTGAGACAAAATCAAAATTAGCGGCATTCTGCCACGTTAGTGAAGATGCTGTAGTCTCTGCACATGATGTTTCCAATCTTTATCAGATTCCGATTTCATTACACAATCAGTCTGTTCTTGGAATGGTGTCAAATAATCTAGGATTCAGTGTTCCGGAAAGTCTTCCAATGCTCGATGAATGGAAGGTAATGGCTGACAAGTTCGATATGCTGGAAGACGAAGTTAGAATAGCAATGGTGGGCAAGTATACTGGACTCTCAGATTCTTATCTTTCAGTCATTAAGGCACTCCAGCACAGTGCCTTAGCCGTGGATAGGAAGCTTGTAATCGACTGGATAGAGTCCACCAACTTAGATCCAATCGATAAGACTCGGGCGTATGACGATGCATGGGCAACTCTGAGGGCGGCTGATGGGATCCTGGTTCCCGGTGGATTTGGAAATAGAGGAGTGGAGGGAAAGATTGCCGCGGCCAACTACGCTAGAGTCAACAATGTACCCTATCTTGGAGTGTGCCTTGGACTTCAAATTGCTACGATAGAGTTCTGTAGAAACGTACTAGGCCTCGAAGGAGCTAATTCAGCTGAGTTTGACGAGAGTTCCCCTGTTCATGCTGTTGTCTTCATGCCTGAGATATCCAAGACTCATATGGGGGGAACTATGAGGCTGGGAACAAAACCAACTCCATTCTTAGTGGATGACTGTAAGGTTCGAAGATTGTATGGAGGCGCGAGCCATGTAGATGAGCGTCATAGGCATCGATACGAGGTAAATCCTGATCTCATAGAGAGCATTGAGTCTGCTGGGATGGTTTACGTAGGAAAGGACGAGACTGGTGAGAGATGCGAGATTATGGAGCTTGAGGGACATCCATACTATGTCGGGACACAGTATCACCCGGAGTTCAAGTCCAGGCCCGGAAAACCTAGTCCACCTTTCCTTGGGCTGCTAAAAGCCTCTTGTGGCCATGAAATTTAGGCCCGCATCTCTCTGTTCTGTGGACGAATGCTAGCAACAGCTGTTGTCTACACTGTCCTGAGCACAAAAGCAGGTCTTTGCAGGCATGATATCTGCACGAGAGCTTCTCTCATTGAATAGAGAGGTTACTTCAGCAAGCTCGTCAGGCGCATCTCCCCTTTCCTCTAGACAGAGTTTGAGACCCAATAGTCCCCACATATTATCCTTCCAAAGTTTGATATCTTCACGGTACACAGCTTCTGCTTCCTCTACTTCTCCTTGCTCCAGAAGTAATGCTCCTAGAATATGGCGAACTGGTTGCATCTGCCCCCATGGCTCGTTATAGGCTAAGTTGAGTGATAGGTTAACTCCTCTGCGTAGATGATCGAATGCCTCGGAGAAGTCGTAATCCTCCCCTCTTGCCTTGGCTTGAAATTGTCTCCTATATTCTATCTCACCAGCAAGTACGGCATCATTCACTAAGAGAATACACGGGCCCTCACTCGGATCTTGATACATTAGATTGTTGTGAAGAACTCTACCCTGAAGAGCTGGATTATCGAGGGCTTCCTTGAATAGTAACTGCTCTGCCTCGGCCTCTGGAACCATTCCTTTGGAAGCATAAGCCACACCTCTGGCATAATGCTGAGTAGCTATTGCAGCAGGGAAGACTTCCCTATCTGTGTGGAGTGGCTCATTGAGTATCTCATCCCACTTTCCAAACCTGATCATCACATGCCAAGGCATTGTCACATACGACTCCAGGAAGATCGCTCCCATCGGGATTATTCCTGCAAGCATAAACTGCACACCGGACTCGGAGTCCCCAGCTGGTAGTGTACTGACTGCTTTGCGAGCATACTTCAGTGCAGTTTCGTACTGTCCATCAAACATTGCACACCAGACTACGAAGTGATGATTATGCATTCTGTAGAATTTGTAGAATTGGGATTCGTTGCCAGTTATCTCTACATACCTATCATCCGCCTCTACAGCCGCAATGTTGCAATCTATAGCCTCCTTCCACTGGCCGACCCATGCATCGATATGAGATGGCATATGGACTAGGTGACCCAGACCCGGCATCAGTGTCCTGAGGACATCGGCTGCGGGAAGTGCCTTCTCTGGGAATGGCGAAAGTTCCAGTGCGTGACAATATAGGTGACAAAGTGCAGGGTGGACCTTCGCTTCCTCACTGGCCTCAAAGGCGTCTTCCAATATTTTCACCAGAAGTAGAGTATTCTCGTCTGCAGGAGTAATTTCACCAGTCTTGGTATCTTTATCCCACAATTGCCAAGCCTTCAGATTCATTAGTGCCTCAACATAGATTGCGGTAACATCTAGGTTCCCACTATATTTCTCATAAAGGGGAGCCATTGCTTCGGCGAATGCGATATTTAGCTCAGCGCTATTTCCCATGTTGAGTACGGACGGGTCTGCGGCATCTCTTGCTTCCTCTGAATGCCTCTCTGCCAGAGCATCGATGAGATCTTGTTCCATCTCTGAGCATCCTTCTTTGAGAGAAATGGCCATCTGAATAGGGTCATACCCCGAGCCAAGTCCTGGGGTCCAATTGTAGTTCGATGATACACAATAAGCGATTCCCCACCATGCCATAGCACAGTCTGGATCTAATTCAGCACACTTAGAGAAGCACGCAATAGCTTCCTCGTGGTTATAATTTAGCATATGCCCATATGCAAGTATGAACATTTTTCTGGCTTCATCATTTGAGCAGGTTACTTCCATTGCGAAAGAATAATTCTCTGTATTTCCAAAATCATAGTCCTCGGGTGCCAAGTTCATGGCTCGACCAATTGGTGTTCATGTATAACTCAAACTGATGTAATATTTGTTTTTTCCATTTTTAGATCTTTTTAGTTGATTTTTAGGTCTTGATTTAGTCTACTGATACCTTGAGAACTCTTGTTGTCCTGTATCCTTGCAATACCTTGAGGTACTTCTTATTAGAGAATCTTTCATCCATCTCAGAATCACCTGTCTCAATCCTGAGACTACGTAAGGTAAGCATCTTGGCAGGAGTGACAATTCCTAGGACCCTGTCCACCCCAATTATCTTGAGAACATCAGGAGATAGCTGGAGATTTCCTCTTCCGATAAGGAAGCCTTGTCCACCCATTGGAGAGAGGAGTAATATCACATCACCTTGATGCTCCTTCAATGCAGACAATATCTCGTTTTCATTTAGATCCGAACCAATAATATTGCCACCGACTGTAATGTCAATGCCCAGGGTATTCAACTCAAACCCAAGTATGCCGCCGATTGTTCTGAGAGTCCCTCCTGAGCCCCATACAATCATCATTCGATCATCAATCAATGTCTCCCTTACATGATCTGCTAGCCCCTGAATAATTTCTTCTTCTCCTGAGGCCTCTACTCTCATCTTAGAACCCTGCATCCATCTAGGACTCGCCGGGGTAATTGCCTCAGCGTAGAGTCTTACAACCCACTTCCCTTGTCTGTAAAGATCTTCATCTAGGTCTAGGACCTCTGTGGAAGACAACAGTAGATCCCCCTCAAGCCATGCACTGAGAACCTCGGCGGCTGCCTTGGGAGAGGATGCGAAACAACCTGAATGCATCTTCACTCCTGTTGGAACACCGATTATCGGCAATTCAGGCCTACCAAATTCCGATAGAGCCGCCACTACGTCTCTAGTCGTGCCGTCTCCGCCTGCATATACGAGTAGATCGATATCAGACCCTATCATAGATCCGACCAATTGGCTGGTATCATCAGCATCTGTGGAGCTACTCGAAGAGTGGATCACTTCTAGTGAAGAAATTGCTGGTGAAATCCAATCAGTACCCATTCTTCCTTCGCTTACATACCACTGGATTCCCTCTAAATTTTCCTTACTGATTGTAATTAAGTGATCCAGCATCGCCCTCATCCTCGGGCCTGATCTATCCTGTGCCCCCCTCGATCTCGCTATTTCCGCTTGCCCATCTGATCCCTTCAAACCCAGTCTTCCACCTAGTCCTGCATCCGGATTTACAAGAAGCCCCAGTCTAACCATGTCCTTGGCAAGGGGGGACTGGTCTTATCGGTTCGTAATATAACTCCTCTTTTTCCCTGTTGTCAATTTACAAGAATAGGTTTTTGTACGAATATTTCAATTTAGGACAGACGCCTTCAAACGAGATTACGTGACCGGCAATATCAGGAGGAGTGTCTATGATAACGGTCGAAGTTGGCGATAGTGATGTTCACGAGTACGCGAGTGGAATTTCTGCAGGCGAGGTTATCGCAAACGTCCATGGTAGGAAATCTGGCGCTGTTGCTGCTCTTGTAGACGGCATAGAGAGGGATATGTCTTATGAGCTAGATTCTGATTGCTCTGTAATGCCAATTATTGGAAGCTCTCCAGAGGGGCTCTACATTCTGAGGCATTCTTGTGCTCATCTACTGGCCCAAGCAGTTACTGAAATGTTCCCGGATGCTAAACCAACCATTGGTCCTCCTATTGACCATGGATTCTACTATGATTTCTACATGGACCCTATTTCTGAAGACGATCTCAAAAAGATAGAAAAGAGGATGAAGGAGCTTGTGAAGAGTAACATACCTATTTCCAGGGAGGAATATAACAATGATGAGCTGCGTTCAATTTTCAGTGATAATAAGTTCAAACTTGAGATAATGGACGATAAGATAGGTCATGATGTCGGCTCCTCTGCATACAGGCAAGGTGACTTCATAGATCTCTGTAGAGGACCTCATGTTCCTAGCACTTCACATCTCAGATGGTTCAAACTCTCGAGTACCAGTCAGGCATATTGGAGAGCTGATAGCAAGAGGGAGTCTCTCACTAGGATATACGGGATGTGCTATCCAGATAAGGCTGGTCTACAAGAGAGGATGAGGCAACTCGAGGAGGCAGCAAAGAGGGATCACAAGAAGATCGGTAAGGAAATGGAGCTCTACATGACTGATGAGATGATTGGCAAGGGGCTTCCTGTCTGGTTACCAAATGGTGAGACTCTGAAAGGAGAGATTGAGAAGTTCGCGGTGGAGACAGAGGAGGCTTACGGATACTTACGTGTAACAACACCAGTACTCGGAAAGAAGGAGCTTTTCGAGACTAGTGGACATCTTCCACACTACGCTGAGGGAATGTATCCACCTATGGAAATGGATGATGGCGAGTATTACATGAAGGCGATGAATTGTCCTTTCCACCATCTAGTTTATGGAAACAAAAGAAGATCATACCGAGAATTGCCAATGAGAATCGCTGAATATGGAACTGTTTACAGGAATGAGCTATCTGGAACATTAGCTGGCTTACTCAGAGTCAGGATGCTTACAATGAACGATGCACATATTTACTGCACCCTTGAGCAGGTTGCCTCTGAGGTTGCTGATAACATTAGGATGGTTCAGGATTACTACTCCGCCTTTGGATTCGACGATTACTACTTCCGGTTATCATTGTGGGATCCAGATAATGTCGACAAATATATTGATCAGCCTGAGAACTGGGAAACCACGCAGGACCATCTCAGAAAAATTCTCGATGATCTAGGAGTAAAATATGTAGAGGCAATCGGAGAAGCGGCTTTCTATGGTCCTAAAATTGACATTCAATTCAGGACTCTTCTAGGCCGTGAGGAATCTATGTCGACAATACAGCTAGACTTCGCCGCGAAGGAGAGATTCGAGCTGACATACACTGACGAGACAGGGCATGAGAATGGCGAGGTGTTCGTAATTCACAGGGCTCCACTTTCTACCCATGAGAGGTTTGTAGCATTCCTAACAGAGCATTGGGCGGGCAACTTCCCCACCTGGCTATCACCAGTTCAAGTTCAAATCATAACCATATCAGAGAAGCATAAGGTTCACGCCGCCACTGTTGCCAATACATTATACGAATCTGGAGTGAGGGTGAAAGTTGATGATTCGGACAATACAGTAGGAAAGAAAATAAGGACTCATAGAAAAATGAGGCCAGCATATATGGTCATTATTGGCGATGAAGAGACTGAAAATGGGACTGTTTCCATTAGATCAAGAGGTGGCGAACAACTTAATGGAGTTCCAATGGAGGAGTTTGTGGCTGGAATTTATGCTGAGATTACGACACGGGATAGGAATCTTTCTCTTATCCCATCGGAGTGATCTACTTGAGTTCAAAAATCAGTAGTCGCTCGCCAATGACGGTATTGTTCCTAGTTGTACTAGTGGACATGCTAGGTTTCACAATCGTAATTCCTTTCCTCACTTATTTTGTTCAGGATCTAGCATCTGGTCAAGGAATCAATGATGTGGGAAGCAGGGACTTCTGGGTAGGTGTAGTGATTGCGGTATACTCACTAGCCCAGTTTCTATTCACGCCCATTCTTGGATCGCTGAGCGATAGGCTTGGTAGGAGGCCAGTAATCATGTTTGGTCTAGTATCGAACTCGGTCTTCTTCATAGTTTTCGGACTTTCAAATAGTCTGGAGATGGCCATAATTGCTAGATTCCTGTCAGGGGCGGGAAATGGAAATATTGCAGTAGCTAGAGCATATATCGGAGATATCAGTACTACTGAAATGATACCTAGAAGAATGGGCATGCTGGGAGCAGCATTCGGTCTTGGATTCATGATTGGTCCTTTCATAGGCGGTATTCTATCAGATCCTGCGACTGGTATAGGTGGAATTTTTGACACTGATTTTTGGAGAGAGTATGAGTATCTCCTGCCCTGTATTTTCTCGAGTCTTCTTTCGCTGATATCTCTCAGTCTTGCTTACTTCTGGTTAGAAGAGAGCCTGGATCCAAAGGAAGAGTCTGGGGTTCGAGAGAGTTCATTGAAGAAACTGACCGATACATTCTCCAATATCATAAGTGTCCTGAAGATACCCGTTATTTCCACGCTTGTACTGATTAACTTCCTTTTCTTGATGGCGTTCAGTATGATGCATGGTACATTCATTCTATTCACTGCCATGTCTGTTGACAGTGGAGGACTAGGGTGGAGCGAGATGGAGAATGGGTGGATATTCGCTTTTATTGGACTCCTAGGAGTGATAGTTCAGGGTGGACTGATAGGTCCGCTGAGTGATAGATTCGGAATGCACAGACTGATGATTTTAGGTACTGTACTATGCGGTCTCGGGATAGCCAGTCTACCCTATGTTCCCTCGGAATCAGCTTGGCTAATTCTAGGTTCTTCAGCAGGTTTAGCAATCGGCAACGGACTGTTCTCACCTACTCAATCCTCTCTTCTAACTTTTGAAGCCCAGAATGGGGGACATGAATTGGGGATGGTTATGGGGGCTCAAGAAGGATACGGAGCACTTGCCAGGATTCTAGGGCCGTTGCTAGCGGCATACCTCTGGTCGGTTACCGTCGAAGGTACTGGAATTTGGACGTTTCACACGTGCTTCAGAGTCGCAGGTGTGATATTCTTGTTGGCAGTTTCACTGCAATTGACCCTAGGCCTGAAAGAAGAGTCAACCTAAATCCATTCATCATTAGACGCGGTCAAATTATTGTTGATATTTCCAGTATTCAGTACACCTCTGGGCTCCACTAGCATCACTTTGCACTCCTCAAGAGCATATGGCTTGTGATTAACACCTCTAGGAACTACGTACATCTCTCCCTCATTCAATTCAACAGTCTCGTCCTCTAGCTCAATGAACATCGACCCTTCAATGACAATGAAAGTCTCGTCTGTGTCGGCGTGATTGTGCCAAATGAAATCACCCTCTATCTTGACTAGCTTAAATTGGTAATTGTTCATCTCAGCGATTACCTTCGGAGACCAATGGTCCGTAAACTCTGATAGCTTCTCAGAGAAGTTGATCTTCTTCATGCCAGACCAACCAACCTATCGTAGCAGAACGGGCAGTACTCCTCAACAGAGTACTTGTCAGATTCTAGATCTTCAGGAGAAAGGGGCTCCCTGCACTTGAAGCACATCTCATGATCGGCCTCATGAAGATTCTTATCGAGTGCTACGCGTTGGTCGAATACGAAGCAGTCTCCATTCCAATGAGAGCCCCCAGTTTCTCTGAAGTATCCTAACACTCCTCCTTTGATTTGATAAACCTCTTCCCAACCTTTCCTCTGCATTACAATGCTCGCTTTCTCGCACCTTATCCCTCCCGTACAGAACATTACCACAGGAGTTGATTTGTCATATTCAAGCTCTTCCACGGCATTGGGGAAATCTCTGAATGACTTGATATCAAGGTCTACGGCATTTTCGAAAGTTCCAACTCTAAGCTCGTAGTCGTTCCGAGTATCAAGGATAATCACCTCTCGACCCTCGTCAAGCCATCTCTTAAATTCAATTGGTTGGATATACTTACCTTCATTATCAGCAGGTCTGATTTCATCGATTCCTAGTGAGATAATCTCCTTCTTGAGTCTGACCAGCATTCTGCGAAATGGTTGGTAGTCTGAGTTTGACACATGCATAGGAATTCCTCTTAGTCTGACATCTTCTTCCAAGAATGATGTATATTGATCAATTGATTCCTTTTTCCCGGCGAGAAAGAAATTGATTCCATTGTGACTTAGAAGAATGGTTCCCTTGAGTCCCAGGCTATTGCACTTCTCTCTGAAGGGTTCCCTCAGAGAATCTCTGTCAGGGAGGTCTACGAATCTATATCCTGCAATATTAACAAACATATGATCACTCAAGGTACTTCTGAAAGCCATTTTTTCATAGTGCATGACTGACATACAGGTCTAGATGTTGCCTCTCCACAAAGAGAGCAACTGCCAATATTGGCATTAGGATTCGGATGTACCTCTCTATGAATCTCTCTAATCTGATCAAGAGAGTGTAGGAGGCCATGCCTTGCTCCAGGAGTATGCGACTCTAGCTGGGCTACTATTGCTCTACTCTGCTGTCTCTGGGCACCGGGTGCATGGGGGCAGTCCCCATGGTGAATCGGTAAAGAGTTGAAAATAGCGAAGGCATGAATTTCCTGTTCGGGTATCCATCTGAGAGGAACTATCCTTGGAACCATACCTTCTATTGGAGCGGATGTATGAGGGGCTAATCTGACTGATCTCTCTATCTCTCCTTTTTGCAGATTCATCAATATTGATTGGGCCATGTCGTCTAAATTATGGCCTAATGCCATCACATCCGCCCCAACCTTGTCTGCGAGAGAGTTTAGACTCTGTCTCCTGAAAACACCGCAGAACGAGCAGGGCATCATTCCACTGGCCTCGTCATGGAGCTCTCCCATTCCAGGAATCTTGGATACTACCTTATCCATTCTATCATATCCCATTTCCTCATAGCTCAAGGTTACGAAATCAATTCCTAGATCTTCAGAAAGGTCTCTTGCACACTCCAAGGAGGGGGATCTGTATCCATCGATTCCCTCGTCTACACAACCAGCTACAATCCTAATGTCCCTCCTGCTACCAATGATGTCCTTGATCATAGTGAGGAGGACCGCAGAGTCTTTGCCTCCTGAAACGGCCACTAAAACTACGAAAGGGCTCCCATCATCCTTTCTTGCATCCTTAGGGAGGCTTAGTTGCCTCCTCAACTCACGAGAGGTTCTCCTTCGAACAGAATCTGATAGGTGCCTACCACAGAGATGCTGTCCACTGTAGGGCTGGTGAATAATGGAAGGTAGCTTACATCGGCTACACTTGGTTACTGATATGGCTCCGTCCATGACCCCTCCCGGGAGGGGCTTGACTTGAACCCAATGTGTATCAGATTTGTAAATCAAGGGCATTTTTGATATTGGTAGTTGTTTTCAACGGGGTAATGCAAGCGCGCGGGACATTATTAGGACGAAAGTTCACTGAAGGAAGGCGATATTCTTCATGGCCTGAGAGAGCTGTTGTATTGGCTGTATTTTGTTCAGCTTTATTCTTCTTTGAGGAAATTAATCTAGCTGTTGATTCTTCCTTTGGAGTGGAAAGTGAAGTTCTCTCGGTTATTGTTCTAATTTTTGTGATTCCTCTTGTTTCTGACTTTATCTTTAGAATGATTAGCTCCCTAATTGGAGTCAGATAGCTAATTATCAGTTGATCTGAATCTGAGAAAGGCTGTTTCAACCATTCCCGTAACTCTCTGCCAAGGTAGAATAAATCTCATCCCTGCTACGACTATCAGGAACAGTCCTGCAGAGATTACTTTCCCGTAAGTCAGTTGTAGCTCTAGTGACTCCTTCACCTGACCGGCCCATTGACCACCAGAAAGAGCGCTCACTGTAGAGATTAGGAAATCATCGAATTCAAGGGCAATTGCCGTTGTTAGAGCTACGAGAGCCATTACACCAATCAGATGAGCTATGTGGCCGTTTACTACATTGTTGAACTGACGCACGTATTCTGGATCTCTTCTTGCATCTCCTGGAAGCATTGAGGCATACTCCATATTGGATATTACCGCAGAGCCAGATTCTAGATACACCAGTAGAAGTATAGCTACTTGCATCAAGCTCAGAGACAGTGGAGATACTAATCCGCCTAGCAAGGTAGCCTCTCCTATCTGAGCTGGAAGTGGTGAAAGACCAAGATCGACTGACTCGGTAATGCCTTCAAAAGTCAAGATGGCATGTATTCCGATAACTGTCAGATAATATCCAACGGTCCATGTCAGAAGTTTCCTAGATAGGCCCCAAATCCCCATCAATCCGGAAAGTACCGGAGCGAATACTATGCCCAAGAAAACTAGCTCTATTATGAAGAGAAGTGGTTCCCAGAGATTATCCAAATGATTCAGTTCATCTGTTGGCCCCCATGGTAGGTGGATTCCAAAGTTGGAAATCGCAACCAGCCAAGATACAACAAACGGAAGTAGCCCCCATGCTAGCATTCCCCCGACTACTATTCTCCTGATATTCTTGCTAATATTTTCCTTCGCGGTGAGGGTATAAATCCAGATGGCCGTCAAAATCGCACAGATTATCAATGGAGCGACGAGTGACATGTTTCCTGTTTGATCTAATCCATGAACTGCATCCGGAAGAATGAGAGAACCTGTTTGCTCTTGGAACCAAATTAGCCCTCTAGTATGCTCATATGAAGGACACCAATAGTTAGAGCCGTCATATGATTCAACGAATGTATCAGAGCAGGAGCCGTATAATTTGATCATTCTATTCATTAGCGCAAGTAGAGCGGTGGTTGAGATGAGTTGAAGGAAAATTATTTTCCATCTTCTTCTCAGACTTGAAATCTCTAGAGATGAGTTCTCTGAAACTTTTTTGTCTACCATATCTATCCATCCTAACTCAAATTAATCTGTAATAATGCCTGTGAGAGCTCGACATCGGGAGTCCAATCTATCACCTTAGCACCATAACCGGCAATCGCTGTGAGCCTATTTTGTCTCTCAAGTTTCAGAACTTCATAAGACATCCGAGGAATTCTACTAACTAGCCTCTCTAGATCTATGCTACTCGGAGATAGTACGATGACCTCGTGTCCTTTCCCAGAGAGGCTTCTGATTGCTGGAAGAGTTGTGCCATCTCCCTCAAGGCTGCTGATAATGAAAACTGGGGAGCCTCTGCTGATTCTGGGAGATAGAGCATTAGTGACTGCTTGCAGAGGCATGGAGCCTTTTGGCTGGACAGATGCGAGTCCACTAAGAATCTTGAAGTACTGCTTATCTCCTGTTTCTGGAGGTAGGTAATCCATCCTTGAGCCATAAGTGACGAGAGAAACGGAGTCTCTTCTCTTGAGGAAATAATTGGAGACTGAGGCGGCGGCTACAGTACCCATCTCCAAGGGATTCTTGAGTACGGTACCTATTCTTGAAACGTCCCTAGTGTCAACAATGACGAATACATCGGTAACTGCATCCCTTGTCTTCTCATTGACCATCATCTCCCCAGTTCTCGCTAGAGCCTTCCAATTAATTGATCTGAATGAGTCTCCTGGAAGATACTCCCTGAGTGCGTAGAATTCCATTCCTGGACCCGGAGTTTTCAGGGTTGTCGCTCCTGAATACATCTTAGGAACATCAGATCTTAGAAGTGCTTCCTCTATATCTCTGATTTGAGGGAAGACCGTGATATCGGACCTATCATCGACTTTGGTTTCGCTCACGAAGAGATTGAATGCGTTACGATACCTCACAGATACCGGACCTACGGTATAATGTCCCCTGAGTGGACAGCGGACTACATACTTCATCGTAGTCGACTGCCTAGGCCCCAAGTTCATCCTCATTTGGTTGATTCCTTTGCGCATCTTCATCTCATGAGGTACGTTATCGAATAGCTCCAATTGTTGAGTTCTGCGGTATGAGTTGTTGGTTATGGTAAGAGATACAACAATATCATCACCTTTGTAGACGTTAGTCGCAGAGGTCTCCCTGATTATTGTTAGATCGGAATGCCCTGCTACCCAGCCATTGATTGCTAACATAGAGATAAAGGATAGTCCAATTATCATCAGTTGGAAATTAGAAATCATCATTCCAATCAGAATCAGACTGATTCCACTGGTCAACATAATGGCGGCTTTTCTAGTCCACATACTATGCAACTCCTTCTGTATCAGTAGTTCCCCAGTCCTTAATTCTCTTCACAATGCCCACTAATTCGTCGGTTTTGTATCTCCTATCGTTGAATATGAAATCTGTCAGAACCTTATCATCCACCATCCTCTGAAGTTCGGCTGCTGGAAGAGCGTCAAACTCTTCCCTTGACATGGCATTTACATTTCTTATCCTTGTGAGGAGAACCTGTCTAATCTTTTGTGGTCTTTGATAGTACTCATACCTTCTTGCATCTCCGAATCCATAGTAAATAATCCTGAAGACGTGCCTCCACTCATCGGGATCTTCTTTCCTGATTAAGACAGCTTCAAGAGAGATGAAAAGACCTAGGAATAGTATCAGCATTGCCATCCAGTCATTTGTGAAGTAAATTAGAAGATAGTATAGTAGATTGTAAGTATCTCCTCCAATATTTGATTGTTGATGTCTACTCTCGTCGAAGATGACTATTGCATTCTCTGTCGCTAGAGTGCTAGAATTGCCAATTAGAAGGGCCTCCGCAATAATATCGAGGGCCCATTTTCTATTATCATTACTTGGTACCAGTCCAGAATAATCTGAGTCGAAATCAGGATCATATAGTGAATTAATCAACAGAGAACCATCAGAAACAAAGTGAACCCTCCCTGAATCGGAATCTATGCATAGACGATCGAAACAGTATCTCACATAGACTGCAAAGGGGCCCTGTTCATCATCCTGAATTCCCGCGGCTTCGAAGCCGACTGTCAGATTTCCATCATCATTGGTATCTAAATAAGAGTCCAGAGTCGAGCGCCCAATTGCATATCTATTTTCAACAGGATTGTAGGAACTATCTTTCTCGAATGCTGATGGACCGTTGGTCAGAATTTCATAGTCCTCTGAGAAGTCCCAGGTTGAAGTAATCGGATCGAATCTGTGAGAGCAGAGTCCGGCATCACCGAGTGATATCCCAGAAGTGGTGATGTCTGAGTTAAAGGGCTCAATATCTAGTAAATCGATTACTCCGTCATCATCAGAGTCCTTCAGGCACGGATTGACAGAAGAAAGCGAGCCAGAATTGGTTGTGAAATTGTAGGCAGAGGTTGTGTTAATCCATACATAGTTGTAATCTAGCTCATGAGCATAAGCTTGACCATCATACAGTCTATGTCCAGAGTAATCAAGTCCAAACTGACTGGCTAATTGAGCGGAGTAGCCAAAATCATCCATGAGGATGACAGTTCCTCCTCTCTGGACGAAATTCTCGATTGCTAAAATCTCTGAATTTGTGTAGCCATCGCTTTCGGTAAGTTCGATTACGCTCTCGTCACCCGTGAATCTTGGTAAAGAGATAGTATCCCTTTCGACTCCCGAGACAACGAAGACGGCCTCTTCTGGATAATCTATCTCACTTAGTAACAGTGGACTTGATACCAATGCATTTGTTTCGATACCCATATCATTGATATCAGACCTAAATGATCCTAAATCATTCCAATCATCTCCATAAGCAGATTGCTGGGTTTCCCCATCAACCAAGTATGTTTGGAGGATTTCTGCGGCGAGGACACCTATCAGAATCCAGAAGGCGGCAATCGATGCGCCTCTCCTAAATTTAGGTGAGGACAGCCTTCTGATTGATGCATTAAAGTCTGCCATGCCTATACCTCCATCTATAGGAATAGTCATCGAGCCTTAACTTCGTATTAATACCGTTGTGGGGCCGTGAACACTCACGCATCAGGAGTTCAACGGGATAGCTGTATCTCAGAACCTATGTTTGCTACCTCTGAAACAGGGACAGACAACAGTCCATCTGATGTTGGCCATGGAAGGAACTTGGGATCTATTCCATGGTCTATTACCACAAGAAGAGCAACAATTGAGCCGGTATCCATATCTACGCTGAAGTCCGCCATTGTCCCAAGCTTATCGCTTGAAGCATCTATCACATCCCTGCCGAGGAGCTCTCTGCCGAATGTTGTTGGCATCTTTTCTACCTCATACAGATTCTATTCCTGCGAGACTGTCAGGAAGCCTTCTCACTGACTGCAGACCACTGGTTAGGAGATCTTCCATCCTGTTGTAATAGAGCATCATCTCATCGGAAACAGTGGGCCTGACTCTTTCAACTGCTTCTTCGAAGTGCTTCTTACTCACCGTTTTCCTATCCGCCCTCATGGCGATAAGTCCCGCTTCTCTGCAAACTGCTTCGATATCTGCACCAGTGTAATTCTCAAGCTTAGAGGCTATCTCATCAAGTGAGAATTTTCCAAGAGGCATATTTTCTGTATGAATCTCCAAAATTGCCTTTAGAGCCTCTGGGTCAGGAGGAGGAACATGCATTACTCTCTCAAATCTTCCACTCCTCAGGAGAGCTGGATCAATCATTTCTGGACGGTTAGTGGCTGCAACAACAATAACTCCTTCCATGCCCTCAACACCGTCCATACTGCTCAGCAACTGATTCACCACTCTGTTTATGACGTCAGAGCCTTCTCCCGAACTAGTTCTCCTAATTCCTGCTATACTCTCAAACTCGTCTAAGAAGATAATCGAAGGACTAGACTGCTTGGCCTTCTTGAATACCTCTCTGACGGCTTTCTCTGATTCACCGACCCACTTGGATATTAGCTCTGGTCCCTTAATAGTGATGAAGTTGGCCTTAGCCTCATTGGCTATTGCCTTGGCAAGAAGTGTTTTACCTGTCCCTGGGGCACCAAACAGTACTATTCCTCTGGGCGGGTTGATACCAAAGTGTTCGAATAATTCTGGCTTGGTAAGTGGCCATTCAATACTTTCCTTGAGTCTATCTTTGATCTCTTGAAGCCCTCCTACTTCGTCCCAAGATACCTCCGGTACTTCCAAGTAAATCTCTCGAAGAGCGCTAGGCTCGACTTCCTTGATGGCCATCCTGAAATCGGCCATAATTACTGCCATCTTTTCCAGTACTTCTGGAGGTATTTGCTCCTCATCCAGATCGATTTCAGGAAGATACCTTCTGAGAGCCTTCATTGCGGACTCTCTAACAAGTGCTGAGATATCAGCTCCAACGAATCCATTTGTATTATCAAGTAGCCATTCTACGTCGAAATCGTCACTTATTGGCATTCCACGTGTGTGGATTCCAATTATCTCAGCTCTTCCATTCTTGTCGGGAACACCAATCTCTATCTCGCGATCAAATCTTCCGGGCCTCCTTAGAGCTGGATCGATAGCATCCTGCCTGTTGGTAGCGCCTATGACAACAACGTTGTCTCTACCCTGCATTCCATCAAGTAAGGTCAGTAATTGAGCAACTACCCTTCTCTCCACTTCTCCACTTACATCTTCTCTCTTGGGAGCAATACTATCTAGCTCATCGATGAAGATTATAGCTGGAGTATTGGCTGCGGCCTCCTCAAATATCTCTCTTAACTGCTTCTCACTTTCTCCGTAATACTTTGAGATAATCTCAGGACCATTGATGGAAGTGAAGTGTGCATTGGTCTCTGATGCTACAGCCTTGGCGATGAGAGTTTTTCCAGTACCTGGAGGTCCGTGGAGTAATACTCCTCTAGGAGGGTCTATTCCTAACCTCCTGAATAGAATGGGGTGTTTGAGAGGGAGTTCTATCATTTCTCTGACCTTCTGGAGCTGATCGCCCAGACCACCAATGTCTTCATAGGAAATTGTCTGTACATCCCCCTGCTCTTCCTCATCGACTGCATCCTCTTTGATCACGATATCAGTGTCTGGTAAGACCTGGACGATACCTTTAGGCTTGGTTGAGACAATTGCAAATGGGAGAGCCTCCGCGAAAAGAGTCATCCCTGGGATAAATATCCTATCACCAGCTACAACAGGCCTCTTGTTTAGTCCCCTGCGTGCGAATCCCTCTATTCCGGGACCGAATCTTACCTTCTGCTGCTTAGCCATGACAGGGCTAAGAACTAGTCTTTGACAAGGCTGTGTCTCGACTTTCTTGATATCAACTCTATCACCGAGACTAACTCCAGCGTTCTTACGGATGATTCCATCCACCCTTATTACCCCGAGATTCGCATCTTCTGGCCTACACCTCCAGACAATCGCGGCAGTTTTTCTCTCTCCGGAGACCTCAATTATGTCTCCCGGTTTGAGATTCAAATCATTATCAAATGGGACTCTAGCTCTACCATGTCCGACGTCGCTCGGTATGGCCTTAGCCACTCTAAGTGTAAGGGAATCAGAATTGTCATCGGTCATGTACTAAGGCTCCTAGCGGACACACCTCGATAGCCACATTAGTTAAACCCACCAATCAAAGTATGTCAAAAATTGCGATTGGTTATCAGAACGATGTGCCTCGATGAGTAGCATTATGTCTGTTGGTTGATTCGGTACATACATGACTCATGTGCTGGAAACTGGCTTCGAGACAATGAAAATAGAAAATCCAAATGGTAGCCCTGCAATAAGAGGGTACAATATTATCGCGGGAAGACTTTGTAATTCGGGCGATGGTAAGACATTTACCAGTAAAAATCCAGCTTGGTTAGAAGATACTCTGGGAGAATTCCCCCTCTCCACCAAGGAAGATGTACATGATGCCCTCCGGGCGGCTCGAAAGGCGTTTCCGTCTTGGTCTTCCACCCCTGCCCCCACTAGGGGTCAAGTTATCGGAAATATGGGCAGATTATTGATGGAGAGGAAGGAGGATCTTGTTCGCTTACAGGCACGAGAAATCGGGAAGACCATGAAGGAATGCGGAGGAGAGATTCAGGAGGCTATCGATACTTGTCTATTCTTCCAATCAGAGGGAAGAAGATTATATGGACAGACGGTTAATTCTGAGCTCCCTGACAAAGAGCTGTTCACATACAGGAGACCCCTGGGGGTCTGTGGAATTATCAATGCCTGTAATTTCCCCTCAGCCGTTCCTTTCTGGAAGATGATTCCTGCAATAATGTGCGGAAATACATGCGTCTGGAAGTCTCCTCAGGATTCGCCTCTACTTTCATTTGCTCTCGCACGAATAATGCATGAGGCGGGCCTTCCAGATGGTGTCATAAATCTCATCCATGGAAAGGGAAGTGGCGCTGGACAGTATCTTGTAGATGCAGCGGACTTAGGGATGGTAGACAAAATTTCATTCACTGGGAGCACCCCAGTAGGGAAAATGATTGGTGAGACCTGTGGAAGGAACCTTGTTAGTGCATCACTGGAGCTGGGTGGAAAGAATCCCCTAGTAGTAATGCCTTCAGCTAATATTGAAAATGCTGTCGAGGGAGCCTATTGGGCTGGCTTCGGGACTGCTGGCCAAAGATGCACGAGTCTTGGAAACCTGATAATACATGAAGACGTGTATGATGAGTTCATGTCCAAGTTTATGGATAAGGTTTCAACAACTCAGATAGGCGATTCAATGCGTCATGAAGGGGTTCTTTACGGTTCTATGCTTTCTGAGAAATATGGAGAAGACTTCCTCAGGGGCCTAGAGATTTGTGAAAATGATGGGGCTGTCAAATTATGGGGATCCGGTAGAATAGCAAATCATAATCTTCCTGATGGATTCCATGGAGATGCGGATGAAGGGGTGTACATGTGGCCACATGTGTATGAGAATGTCACTGAAGATATGAAATGCTTCCATGAGGAAATTTTCGGTCCGGTTGTAACAGTAGTTAAGGCGAAGGACTTTGATGACGCGCTTCGCTTGGCTAATGCTTCTCCATTCGGTCTCTCTAGTGCCTGCTACACAAATGATAGGCTAGAGGCTTTCAGATTCAAGACTGGTATTAAGGCTGGAATGACCGGAATAAACAACTCTACTACTGGTGCAGAGGCTCACCTACCCTTCGGAGGGGTGAAGGAAAGCGGGAATGGAAGTCGGGAGTCTGGGATATGGGTAATCGAGTCATACTCCTATTGGCATGCAGTTAATGATGAGCTTTCTGGGAAGCTACAGTTGGCACAGATGGATGTTGAAGAGATAGAGATGGAAGAAGCAGAGGCGGACTACTCTGGACTTGCTTAGAGAAGTATCTCGCCACATTCTGGACAGGGTAAGCCTGGAAGCCAAGCCCCTGGTAGGTAGCCACATTTGTAGCAAACCGATGTGTCCAATCCGTGTTCATCCATGTTTCTCCAAGTAGAGTTTCATCTTTCAACGTTGAGTGTATTGGAATTTGCCAGAAGCAATTGCTTAAGGGGCCCGTCCGTGTCCTAGGTACAGGGTTACCATGGCTAACTGGGACCGAGACCATCTTAGTTCGCTTGGCATTAATGTCAAGCTTCCTCTGAAGAGAGGTTTTGGGAGAACTGATAGGATAGATTACTGGTGGACGGAGCCAGTATGGATGGCTGTTGCACTTACTGCCGCGCTGATTTACACAGCACTCAGAGTTGTAGTGTGGGACGGAAGTATACATTATGATGATCACAGGGTGACGTCGCCAATATTTTCTCCTGACGTTCTACATATGCTACACATTACAAATCATCCCGGATGGATGAATTCAGCAATGTTGATTCTATGGATCCCATTTGGATTCAGAGGGACTTGCTACTACATGAGAAGAGTATACCACAGGACTTTCTTTCAGAATCCTACTGGATGTATGGTTTCCAAACCAGGGATCAGCTATAATGTGGATTACAAGGGAGAAAAGGGACTGTTTATCCTAAACAATATTCACAGATACATGCTCTACCTAGCTATACTGGTCCTTTCCGTTAAATTCTATGACGTTATACTAACAACACGGTTTGATGATGGTTCCAGAGCTATATCCATTGGCACAATGGTACTGGGTATTGAAGCATTCCTTCTATTCATGTATGTGGCTTCCTGTCATGCCTTCAGACATCTTTTTGGAGGAGGGATGGACCAATGGAGAGGTGGCATTTCAGGTATCTTCGGTTCCATCTACAGGTGGGTTAGCGGGGTTAATGTCCATCATGCATTCTGGTTCTGGACAAGTCTTGCAATGGTTTTCTTGGGGGACTTGTTTGTCTGGGCGGTGGCTGAGGAGTTCATTTCAGATCGGATTTTATTGGAGTGGTAGTTTTGGATCAGGATTACTCTATTCATGAATACGATGTTGTCATCATAGGAGCGGGAGGGGCCGGCCTTCGTGCAGCAATAGAGGCTAGCTCATCAGGTGCAACGGTTGCAATGATTTCCAAATCTATGTTGGGCAAGGCACATACCGTAATGGCCGAAGGAGGAGCCGCTGCTGCCCTAGCTAACAAAGATGAGCGGGATTCATGGGAGACACACTTCAGAGACACTATGAAAGGTGGCAAATATCTGAATGACTGGAGAATGGCCAGAATTCATGCACAACAAGCTCCTGACAGAATTAGGGAACTGGAGCAATGGGGAGCTGTGTTTGATAGGACTCCCTCTGGACTTACGAGTCAGAGAAATTTTGGTGGACATACCTATCCAAGACTTGCCCACATAGGAGATGCAACTGGGTTAGAGCTGATTAGGACACTACAACAAAGAGGAATACACATGGGAATGGATGTTTTCATGGAGTTCACTGTGAGAAAGATATTCAAGTCGGAAGGCAGAGTAACTGGTTGCTTCGCTTACAGTAGGAACGATGGTTCACTTCACGTATTCAAAGCAAAATCAATTGTTTTGGCCACGGGAGGTGCTACCAGATGCTGGGAGATATGCTCTGGATCTTGGGAGTATACAGGAGAAGGTTATGCTTTGGCATACTGGGCAGGTGCAGAAATGGGAGATATGGAATTTATTCAGTTCCATCCAACCGGGATGATTTGGCCACCGTCAGTCAAAGGAATACTAGTCACCGAAGGAGTTCGTGGGGAAGGCGGAAAACTTCTCAATAATGAAGGAAGTAGATTCATGTTCAATTATGTTCCTGAGATGTATGCGGATGAGTTTGCCGATACGATTGGTGAAGCTGAGGCATGGGTCGAGGAGGTCATTGCTGGAAAGCTTGCTACAAAGAGGAGGCCTCCAGAGTTGCTTACCAGAGACGTGGTAGCTAAGGCAATCAATAGTGAACGTGCTGCTGGTCGTGCTTCCGAGCATGGAGGTGCTTACCTTGATATTTCGTGGAGGGACGAAGAAGAAATCAAGAAGAAGCTTCCTGGAATGTATCATCAGTTCAAGGAGCTTGCAGCTGTTGATATAACCAAAGAACCAATGGAAGTGGGCCCTACTGCTCACTACGTCATGGGCGGCGTTAAGGTAAATTTTGACACACAAGAAACCTGTATTGGGGGACTTTATGCAGCAGGGGAAGCTGCTACTGGGCTTCATGGAGCTAATCGTCTTGGAGGTAACTCTCTTTCAGATCTGATTGTTTTTGGGAAGATTGCAGGAGAGCATGCCGCCACTTCTGCCAAAGACATACAAGAATTCAAGGAAATTCCTGAGTCGGAAATTAAGGAGATAATTGACGATACTCTTGCTCCATTATTCAGAGAAGGTGGTGAGAATCCAGCAGCAGTAGTCTCCGATTTGAGAAAGATGATGCAGGACAAGGTTGGAATAATCAGAACAAAATCTCTTCTCGAAGATGCGCTGAGTGATCTTGATATTCTTGAAGAAAGGGGAAAGAATGTGTTCGGAGGGAGTGGCAAGACCTACAATCCTGGATGGCACCAATCCCTTGAAATTGGGGCTATGATAGACGTCAGTAGGATGTGCACTCTGGCCGCCCTCAAAAGAGAGGAGAGTCGGGGTGGCCATACAAGGGAAGACTTCCCTATTCCAGATCACTCACATTGGGGAAAGGTGAACAGTGTTATTTCGATGAACGATGAAGGAGAAATGGATATTAGTTTTATTACCTATCCACCAATTCCCTCAGAATTAAGAAAATTACTTGATTCTGATGACTTGCATGAGGAGGAGTGATTTTGGGAGCTGTGACATTTAGTGTATTCAGGGGAGAACCGGACCAAGATGGGGACCCTTTTGGGAAAATGATTGACTACACCATCGAACTTGATGAAGGAATGGTGGTTCTTGATGCAATTCATTCTATTCAAGCTGAATTTGCTCCTGATCTGGCTTGTAGATGGAATTGTAAGGCTGGCAAGTGTGGATCTTGCAGTGCTGAAGTAAATGGAAAGTCCAGATTGATGTGTATGACTAGAATGGATGAGATACTAGAAGAGACTCCTGAAGGTGAGGCAGTTGTAGTCAAACCAATGCAGACATTTCCATTAGTCAAGGATTTGGTGACTGATACTTCTTGGGCATATCAGACAGATAGAAAGATTTCACCAATAAGTGGGCCAGAAGAGAAGGATTGGGTGTTCTCACAAAAAGAAGCGGACAGAGTACAGGAGTTCCGCTCTTGTATTGAGTGCATGTTGTGCGTCAACACATGTCATGTGATGAGAGAGCATCAGAAGTTCGATGAATTCGCTGGTCCGAGATTCTTTGTCAGACTGGCGAGTTTAGAGATGCATCCATTGGACGAGAAGAGTAGGATTCCAGAGATTAAAGATGACTTTGGAATAGGTTACTGCAATATCACAAAATGCTGTACAGAAGTCTGTCCTGCTGGAATAAATATTACCGACAACGCGATAATACCACTAAAGGAGAGAGTGGTTACGGAATTCTATGATCCAATTGCGATGATTGGCAAAAAGCTCGGTCTCAGAAGCTAGGCAACTGAGATAATTCACATTGGGACTAGATTGATCTAGCTTCTTTAAGTCCTAAAGACGCTTAATACCGGTCTTCTTGACGTTAGCCTTCCAGATCTTATCTGGAAGGTAAGCTGGACCGCCTGCGCCTTTGGATTCGAGAGTCCTCCAGCCTTCGAAGCAGTGCACTCTATTGGTGCCTCGCTCTCTCAAATCGATGTTTGTGTGTCCCCTTCGGGCCGCTTTGAGCGCGGCTCCTCTTGGTTGACTGTTGACAAACACCTGGCTTGTGTCCTCTCCATTCTCCATTAGTACGAAGTACTTCTTTCCTGACATTTTCAGTATACCTCCGCTTGTTTGGTGATTTACTGAGATAATGAAGTTATTGGGTAAAAAAAGAGTTACTGAGCCTCATTGAGGGGTTTTTTATATTCACGAGCGTTACATTTCTGCACAGGCGAGAGTCTTAGTATTGGCCACTCCAGGTATTGCTCTGATAGATTCTACAACATGTCGAGCAATTTCTCCCATACTGGAAGCCTCTATTTTCACAATCAGATCATAGTCCCCAAAAAGCATATTCGCATCTGTTACACAATCTAATGACAAAGCAACTTTGTGGACGTCTGATTCGCTTCCTGGCTCAACATTCACTAGCACATACCCGGAGGACATGCCCTTCCTAGTAGGCATTATCGAATGAATGCATCGATTACGAGTCCTGATTCTTGTCGATGGTTACTTATCAGATGACCCTCCTTGTCATGATATGGCGGAGACAATAATCGTGAGAGAGTGCCGCCATGGACAGGTAAGAGTCCAGTTTGGTAATATCATCAGAGTAGAGGGGGATGTGATGGTCATTCCTGCCAATAATAGATTAGCAGGAAGAGAGGGCCTCGACGAAAAGATGCAATTAGCTGCCGGTGAGGAGTTAAGAGCTAGGTGCACAGAAATTGCTGTAGAGAGAAGAAAGGAGGGTAAGCAACCATGTGGAGTGGGTGAAGCTGTAACTACTCCAGGGTTCAATCTGCCCGCAGAATATCTTGTTCATGTTGTAGGTCCCGACTGTCGAAGGCCAAATCAAGATAATTTCAGGAGGGAGCTACTAGTTAACTCGTACAATGCAATGTTTGAGGAGATTTCTAAGATTAAATCTCGTGAGACATTGGTCACGCCCCCACTTGGAATGGATGTTTTCGCTTATCCCCATAGAGAAGGGGCCCGTATGACCATGGAAATAATCCTTGATTGGATGGATAGAGAAGAGGATCCCGGAGTCAGGATGGTTCTGATTGTAACTGATGAGGTCAATTTCCTGAATAATATGAAGACAGTTTATCGTGAAAGCGAGGACCAGTTTCCAGGTGTAGATAGGACTAGGGATTTCCGAAAGGGCAAGATAAAGTAGCGTTGGACCAATGTCCTCATTAACCCTGAGAATACAATAGTTGCATGGGAAGCATAGGTAGCGCGTATGAGAGGGAGCTTCGTTCGGTTCTAGCTGGAGAGATTAAAGGAGTTAGGGCTGTAACAAAATCATGTTCTGAGATAGAACGAACACAGGTCATGAAAGTAACAAATAGGCCATTCTTAGTAGTCAGAGCTCCGGGTAGCGGTTCAGAGGGAACGGGGGATTTACTAGCTCTGAGGGGAGATATTTGCTTCCCCATTGAGGTCAAATCATCAAAATCCAAAAAGCTGTATCTTTCAGGAAGAACTTTTGATCAGCTGGAGTCATTGAGAGATGTCGGGAATAGATGTGGCCTTCTTCCACTTTATGCCTACAGACTTAAGGGAGTAAGAGGAGACAGTTGGAGAATAATGAAAGTCGAGGTAGATGGGCTAAGTGGTAAGCTACGTCATTTATCTCGTAGTATTCCTTCACTTCCTCTCACTAGGAATGGTAAAGAATATCTTGACTGGGATAAGGGAATGCCTCTGCATAGATTCTTGTCTCTTGTTTGCAAATCTGATGGTGCAAGGACATCTGTTGATAGTTTTCCTAGTAGCTCTGTAATACCGAGCTTGGAGACTTTAATTTCTAACTAGTTGCCTGCAAACTCTCTTTCAATCTCAGTAATTGAGCTGTTGATCTTCTCTAATTCATTACTCAATTCTTCTAGATTTGCCTGAGATAAAATTCTCTTAATACTGTCTCGTTCTCTTCTTAGTGAGTCCAATTCTCTGGAGTAATTGCGAGTAGGAGAATCTCCATGTAAATTGTCCGACATGTGCATGCGTCTAGATTGTCATTAATGTGGGTTTTTGTAGGACGCAAGTTGAATAGGAAGGGAGTATTGTCATGCATATGGATGGAGAAGCGGGAGTCAAGATCCCCATCTATCCAATTTTGATTTTATCGATTCTTCTCCTATATGGAATACTTCCTCTTTGGGCTGTTATTGCCCTTTCTGGATGGTATTTATCACTACTTTACTTGGAATATTATGGTTACCTAGAAATGTGGAATCTTGAAAGAGTTCTTGGGATTGTTTTGATGATAAGAACCTCGAGAGGCAGGGTTTTTCTGGAATACATATCCAAGAATAGGAAATTTTGGAGGCTTTTCGGTGAGTTTTCAATTTGGTTGTGTTTCTTGGTCATGTTCGGTGTGGTTTTCTTGATGATTTTTGCATTTGTATCATCTATGAATTCTCCTCCTCAGGGCTCCTTACCGGCTACGGATATTCTATTCATTCCAGGGGTGACCAGCTTTGTCCCGTTCTGGTGGCCAGCACTAGCTCTTGTGTTTACACTTCTGATTCATGAATACAGCCATGGAATTCAGGCTAGAGCACATGGGATGGAAGTGAAGAGTTTCGGCCTGCTTGTAGCAGGCCCCATTCCAGTGGGCGCGTTTGCGGAGCCTGAACATATGGACATGAATATGGCCCCGAGAAGAGAGAGATTGCGCCTCTTCGCTGCAGGTCCGGCAATTAATCTGGTTGCTACCTTCATTTTCCTAGTTATTCTAGGATTTGTATCGACTGGATTTGTGGCATCCAACCCTGGGATCCACGCAATAGCGATTATTGACGAGGGAGGTGCTGATGAAGCGGGAATAATGCCATATGACATAATCACTCATGTTGATGGAATTGAGGTTCCAGACTACGATTCTTTTTCTCTTCAGATGGATTCACTTGATGCTGGTGATATCATTATTTTCACAGTCATTCCGTATTCTGCAGAAGAGGGAGAGTGGGGGATTAGTACTGAAATTCCAGTAACATTGGGAGATAAGAGGCAGTACTATCTTGATCAATGCGAAGGAGATGTTGACTGTTTATCGGAGACTAATGAGGTACTAGATTCCTATGGAATTGAAGAAGGTGAGGCTTTTCTGGGTGTTAGTTATCCGAGATCTGGTACATTCCAAACAGATCAATTTTCAGTCATTTTCGATGATAGATATTCTAGTCTGGAAAAGATTGTGATTGTTACTCTAACTCCTCTTTCGATGCTTGGAACGCCAATGTCTTACGATGGGCAGACCATGAACATCCATGAGAGAATGATGTTGGAGGTGGATGATGATTTCATCCTGTCCCCGTTGGGCACGGGAACGGTGCTATCTCTATTTGACTTCATTTTCTGGTTGATTTGGGTTAATTTCCTATTGGGATTCCTAAATCTACTGCCGATAATTCCATTTGATGGAGGGCACATGGTGAAGGATGGGACACATTCTATTCTGTCTATTGTTATGAGAGGTAGCAAT
>CENG01026507.1_pt1 | contig 80416 bp, 59 predicted proteins | sample 530131 | NCBI WGS metagenome assembly CENG01 (sample SAMEA2591057, study PRJEB7988) | marine metagenome | biome: marine biome (ENVO:00000447); feature: surface water (ENVO:00002042) layer; material: saline water (ENVO:00002010), including plankton (ENVO:xxxxxxxx) | depth 5 m
GAATTTAATCACTTTATCTTGCCTTAACCGTGGATGAGTTCCTTGCACTAGTGGCAATTGGTGCTTTTATTGCGGCGGTCCTCACAGTTCCTGCTGGGTTCGGCCTATCTACAATATTGACCCCGTTGGTACTTGTACTTGATTGAAGCATTAACCTAGATATCTAGGATAACTTGTGAGGTCCATCCCGGACCTTCGAAATCGGGTACTTCGGAGATTTTTCCACTAATTGTTACCCCCTCTGGAACCTCCTCGAGAATCAATTCGTGCATTGTGATAGCCTTTACTTCTATTTCCCTCTCTACCAAATCCGCGTCTATCCACGATACATGACCAGAGATATATTCGTCAGAAACAGAAATAGAGACATCGACAAGCCACTGTCCCTCGCCATACCCCCTGTATAGGACCTCTTCTAGCCATCTGACTAGTCCTCTCTCTAGATCATCGCCAATTATAGGAATAGCCCAGGTAGAGGTGTGCCTTGCAATTGAGTTAAGTTCGCTGATTGGTACTACAAGCTGATATTCCTGTATGCCGAGGGTGGTTTCTCTAATGATGCTCTCTAATGTGTTAGAGAAAGACCTGATTCCTACGTCAGCTGTAGTAGGAAATATCCACCATGACATAGAAACAACTCTGGAACCTGAAATATCTGATGACCTAGTTGAACATGTCGCAGAGTTCGCCTTGGGAGGGGAAGCTGGTTGGGTCCTTCGGATGAGTGTTCCATTTATTTTCGCACTTGTTGACGAAGCCATCACCATCGGAGTCTACATTGGCGTCAGCCGGATCCATCGGGTCAAAGCCGAAATAATACTCCCAACCGGCCCACATAGAGTCATCATCCTGATCTTGATGATATACTTCTGAGCCGTCTTCCCAGATGTCACCATCACTGTCTGGATTGACTGGGTTGGTGCCATTCTGATATTCCTCGAAATTAGTATAATTCTCAAGGTCGTTGTAGAATCTTAAACCAGCCTCTGTCATGTGATCAATATGGCACTCAGAATTCTGTGGATTATTCCATCCTGGACAATACCTGTTCATCAGATTAGTACGGTTTAGTCCATCCTCGTCGAAATCTTCTTGCCCATCATCTATACCATCTAAATCTGAATCAGGCATTCTGGGGTCCATTGGACCTCTAGCGCCCAGTGCATCTAGAGTATTATTGTCGACTAGTCCCATCATAAGTGATTCCTCGGAATAGATTACCTCCCAACCGTCTGGTAACTTGTCGCCATCTGTATCGTGTGATACTGGGTTCGTATCCCATCTGTCCGGTGCCTCTTGAGAATTCATCAGAGTGTCATTGTCTATGTCGAAAACTGAATCAGGAATGGAGCCGTATGAAGGATCTAATGCCCACCTCCCTCCATCGGGAATGAAGAATCCTGAGATATTCAACTCCCAAAGGAAATATTCCGGATCTATGATCCCATCGTTATTCCTGTCTCCGGAGGAGGAGAATCCATCTAGATAGTTCTTCCATATCCAACCACCGGGGCCTAATCCACATTCCATCATTGAATCACAACCTGGAGGTAGCCACCAGTCTGTCACTACCCAGAGGCTATGGCTATTGGTATTCTGCTGTACGGAAAATACTTGCATCTCCCAACCATCTGGTTGAGAGTCACCATCGGTATCATTGTTCAAGGGGTTCGTTGCGGACTGCCATGGTCGCGGGATAAACAGTACTTCTCCTCCATCGTTTAGTCCGTCGGCATCACTATCGGCGTTGTTGGCGTGAGTAATGTACTGGTCCTCTCCATCTACAACCTCCTCACCGTCCTCTAGGCCATCGTTATCAGAATCGAAGGCGGATGCGTTAGTGTAGTATACGGAGCCATTCCAGACAAATCCATCAATAGCCTCTGTAAAGTCCTCCAAACCATCAGAGTCAGTGTCTTTGTCAGTAGCATTGGTGAATGTCTCAAAGTACTCCACTGCGTCAGATAATCCATCCCTGTCAGTGTCATATGCGCCGGGGTCACTTCGTACAATTACATCCCTGACGCCATGATCGACAATTCTGATTGTCCACCCTATTACTTCGATTCCATCAATTAGGCCGTCTCCATCAGTATCGGGAGAGAGTGGGTCCGTGGATCTGCCATCAATGGCCCCATCCCCGTCCCTATCCCTTGCATTGAACTCATCGAGATTCGTGAACCTTTCATCTTCCTCGACCACTACTACCAAGTCCTGTAGTCTGCTAGAAATTTCCTGCCCCACTTCCACATTGATATGATATACCCAACCGGCAGTGAGCGTCTTGACAGGTATGTTGACGTACTCGCTGTCTTGGACTGTTCTAACATAGAGGATTGTCTTGTTTACTGTCACGTAATCCCCAATTTCAACCATTATTGATTGTACTGTTGAGACTCCTACCATGTCAGAATACCTGACGCCCCCGTCTCCATCTGAGTCATAACCGTCGAAGTCTGGATCGTCATCGGCATTGCTACCGTCATTTGGATGTATACCACTAAGATACTCCCAGCCATCGGGCATTCCGTCATTGTCAGTATCGAATTCTTCTGGATCAGTGAAATTTGAGGGTCCCCAGGTATAGGCAACCTCATACTCTTCCACATTGTTCAGTCCGTCTTCATCTGGATCCCCGAATGCATCAGTCGCATTGGACGGATCTAGAAGGTCACCATAGCAGTACTCGAATCCGTCTGGCATTCCATCGCCATCAGTATCCCAGTCACTAGGCCCATTCAACCTTCCATCGCCGTCCATGTCTTGCTCGAACCAAGTAAGATCGCCGGACTCAGACATGAACTCACTGAATGGTGCTTGAAGACTAATAGTTCCAAAAACGGGAACTCCACAGTGAGTACCTAACTCAATAAAACCGAATGCAATCTCATGTCTATCTGCAATTAGATCGCCGTCACTGTCCTCTTGAAGCGGATTGGTGTCATACCTCTCTTCTACAAAATTTCTCAGACCGTCGGGAGTTGGTTGCTCCAGATCCAATGCGGCATCGCAGGATATCTCTCCATCGGCATTAGCTACGAGATTCCAGTCATCATCACTTAGCTCATTCATTATCTGCTGTCTAGCATCTGGTCCTTGGCTGTTCACAGATCCATCTGGAGTTAGGAAATAGCAGTCCCTATTGGCGTTTAGTGGATCCAGTAACCTTAGGACACCATTGGGTGTGATAATCTCGTGGACATGCATGGATTCCCACTTATCATTCAATCCATCATCATCTGAGTCACTGTCCATAGGCTTGGTCCCTAGAGCCGCTTCTTCGGTATTTGTCAAGCCGTCCCTGTCTGGATCGCCATAGGGACCGTTGTCAGGATTGGGGAATGTTTCATTTTGTTCGCCTGTTTCATCTTCATTGTCAGTATCTGAGAATGGAATCTCAGAGTCGGCAGGCTCTCCGTTGTCGAGTGGGTCCAACCCATTCCTGATTTCCCAGCCATCGTCTAAGCCATCATTATCGGTGTCAAACTCTCTCCAATCAGTACCGTAAAGTGTCATTTCCATCCTATCTGGAATGCCATCGCCATCAGTATCTGTCCCACCTTGACCAGTGGATTCAATGTCTACAACATCTGAACCAGCTGGCTCGAATCCACCTGACTCTGTTGTCGACAGTCCGGCCCCAATAATGGTGTAAATTCCGGCCAGACAGAGGGTTGCAACGATTGCAGTTACTGCATATTGATTGTGATTCATGGCCATTGTTACACCCCGGCCCCCTAGGGGGCCGACCCTTTGACATTAGGGACGGATATAACATTTGACAGGCCAGGATTATCGGGAGATGGCTACGGAAGTTCTCTTTGGAGCTATATTCACGGTTACAACTCCTCCTTCTGAGCTAATCTTAATTCGGCCTTTTACCCCTGTCGATCTTTCCCAACAACCAAGCAATATGCCTCCTGAAATAGCAGGATGGAAGCACCCAATAATATCTGAATTCAACTCTCCATTTTCAGAGTTTAGTCTTGGATTTGATAGTCTTCCTAATCCCTGGAGAGAGAGGTTTCTAATTGATGAGTTTGTCCAGTCCTTTGCCTCTGAAATCATAACATGCTTCTCACTGTCGGAAAACAGTTGCCTGCATGAATCTGCAACGGCCGTCCACCACATAGCTCTTTTTCCAACTACATCTTTCCACATATAGTCCTCCTCGCGAGAATCCCTTAGTGAGACTATTTGAGCGAGTGTGAATTCTTCAAATCTTAATATTAGATCCCTATGAATCATAATTTTTCTTTCGCCATCAATCTCCCATCCGCCCGATTCTAATTCCCTGATATCGTCCCAGTGGAATATACTGGAGTTTTCAGTAGTTTCATCAGTGGCATTCCAATTCTTTTTCATTTCCTGGGGAGATGGTATATCCACTTCATCCTCGGTCAGTTCGACCATCAATACATCTTTTGATTCAGACCACCTGAACTTATGTCTTTTTCCCGTGGCCATCTCCCATGTACTAGCAATAATCCCTGCATCTAAAGGGCCTGAACAAAATCTATTGACTAAAATAATGGTTTTTTCGGGAGAATCATCTATAATTTCTATTTCACCTAGCCCCCTGCATAATCTTCCTTCTGAGAAATATTTCCATTTTCGTGGATTCTTTCCTCGGGGAGAATCTTCTTGTAAAGCCATAAGGAATTCCTCTGACTCAGAAGAAGCATGGGCGATTTTTCTACCTAGGCTGAGGCTAGTCTTCATTTCAATATTTGAGAAGAGTGAATTCATCCATCTCGGACTCACCATCCAGATTTTTTGACCGTTCCTCTGTATATCAGAGATTGACCCGTCCGGTTCCGATTTCCATCTTTCTTCTAAAATTTCAGGGAGTGACTTTTGTTTTCTGAAACGATCTAGTAATCCCAGATAATCAACCCCCTAGGAAATCAGAGATCCTATTGAATGCCTCGTCTAAGATTTCAATCGGGGGCAGGCACACCATTCTGAAATGCCCATGGCCGTACTCGGGAGAAAATCCTGATCCATGCACGACTAATACATGTTTTTCTTCGAGTAGACGCAGTACGAAATTTTTATCATCAGATGATAGCTTATCGTTAGAAATTCTGACGAATAAGTAGAATGCCCCCCCTGGGGCCTCACATTCCAGGCCTTCTATTTCTGAAATCCTATTGATGCAATAATCTAGCCTCTCCTTTATCCTACTGCGGTGACCCTTGAGCCAATCAGTATCATCTGTCAGACCTGCCAGATAACCAAACTGTGCTGGTGTGGAAGCACAGAGCCTGCTCCTTAGTAGCCTCTCAACTCCATCGCGGACCAAGCCTAGCTTACCAGACGGGTCATGCCATGCCATATACCCTATCCTCCAGCCCGGAGCGAAGTAAACCTTTGAAACTCCATTCAAGGCCAATACTGGAACTTTATTGGAACGTGATGCCACTGATACAAATTTGTTCGTGAAATCCAAGCCATCATAAATCTCATCTGCTATTATTGTACATTTTGGCCACTGCTCGGCAATATGAATGAGGCTGTCTATCTCCTCAACGGATGCAACGTTACCAGTCGGATTGTTCGGATTGATCAAAACCAGTAGGCGGACGCTTTCATCCATTTTTGATTTGATATCTTCTAGATCGATACGCCATCCATCGTTTGGATCGAGGCGGTATTCTACAGTTGTGGCCCCATACATCTGCGGATAAGCCATGTATGGTGGGTAATGTGGGCCCGGAGCCAATACTTTGTCGCCGGGCTCTAAGAACGAGGCGAAAATAATCTGTAAAGCCTCGGTAACTCCATGTGTTACATAGACATCGTCCATTTCGCAAGCCCATCCTTTTTTGGTCTCTGACACCGCAATAGCCTCGCGTAATTCTGGAATCCCGTAAGAAGGGCCATATCCATTTTTTTGATTGTCCAGGGCATCCTTGTATGCACTGATCATGTGCTTGGGAGTTGGAAGACCATCGAATGCCAATGGGTCTCCTACGTTCATTCGTATGATTTCATGACCTTGTTTCTCTAGTTCTACGGCTGGGACCACTACGTCACGAATGGCATACTCTATTGCGGCCGCGCGGGCTGAAACATCGATTACCTCAACCATAATCTCACAGTCCGAGGAGTGTATTTGCGGCTTTAAGTGCATTTGGGATGCCATCTCCATTTGTCCCCCCTCCTTGAGCCATGGTCGGCCTTCCTCCTCCACCGCCTCCAATATGTCCTGAGATCGCATTTAGAATCTCAACAGCATTGTGTCTGTCTGAGGCGATAGAGTCTTCAGTGCATGCTACAATCAACTTTCCACCTCCCATTCTGGTTCCGAGAATGGCCAGAGTCGGAGTGTGTGTATCGCGAGTCAGCTGAGATAGCATAGTCATCATCTGCTTCATTTCGCCATCTACTTCCATGATGACATATCTGACTCCATCTACCATCACCGAGTCATCACCACCTCCAGTTGTCCTTAGTCTGACGATTTCCGCTTCTAAGGAGTCGATTCTCTTCTGTTGGGATTTCCATTCCTCGAAAAATCTAGAAACTGCCTTAGGTAAATCGTCTGAATGGACCCCGAGTACCTCTGATGCTTCGCTCAATATGCGCTCTTGTCGCCTTGAGTGGTCCCTCGACGTCTCCCCTGCCACGATTTGCAGACGCTCTACCCCGTCTTGTACCTGACTGGACTTTAGTATCCTCAGCTCCCCAATACTGGATGCTTGGTCGTGATGCGTACCTCCGCAGGCCTGTATGTCAAAATCTCCAATACTGATAACTCTGATTCTATCATGTTTTGGAGGTCCTCCTTGATAGATATCGAATCCATACTTTCTATCGGCTTCTGATCTCTCTAAAACCTCTTTCTTAATTTTTGGATTTGATTCGACAATATTGTTAGCTAGGTCTTCAATAGCCTCTATTTCTTGTCTGGTCAATCTAGAATGATGAGTGATATCCAGTCTGGCATATTTTGCGCCCTTATTGGATCCGGCTTGCCAAATATGAGGACCTAGAATATTCCGAGCCGCGCCACCGACTATGTGTACTGCAGTATGGTGATCCATCAATTGTTTTCTTCTATCCCTATCTAGAATTCCCTTTACCTTGCCTAGGGCAAGCGGGTTTTCTGTGAAGTGGAATATTACTCCATCTTGAGATTTAGTGTCAAGAACCTCAAACTCATTACCCTCCTGTAGAAGTCGTCCTTGGTCCCCCAATTGACCGCCCCCTTCTGGATAGAATAATGTCCTATCAGTCACCACAGCGTATGAGGGGATGGATTCCACCTCTCCAGAGAATGTTAATCCTGAAATCATATCTTTTGTTAGGGAGATACAATGTAGTACTTCAGCTTGGAATTCCAGAGCACCGGTATCCTCATAGAAGTCTGACTGAGTAGCTTTTATGTCACCTATTTCGAAGACTGCTTTCCTATCTTTTGTTTTTGAGGCGTTCTTGGTCATTAGCGCGTTTCTTGCCGCCATATCGGCAGTGAATCCAACCCTGACCTCTAGATTCGGCCATCCGAGTTCTTTAGCTATTGAGACCACCATATCAGGATTTAATCCCCTTTCTTCTGACAATCTAAATAGAATTTTATCATTAATCTGCCTCGAATCAAGAGGAGTAGTCTTCAGTGCGGTCTGGACTGCGGCCCTTCCTTTCCTCAGCATCTCATGATATCTGGCTTCCTCCAGTTCCAGAATTTTCAAAATTCCATCCTCAGATTGTACAAATCCGTCCATGTCTAGATGAGCATGGATATGATGTGCGCCTAGCTCTGATAGACTGGCCGGTATCGAAAGGGATTCTTTCATCCTACAAACTCTTCTTGCTAGCATTCTCACTAGGTATCCGGCCTTGCTGTTACTTGGTACTAGTCCGTCTCCAAGCATGTTACATATCGCATGCATATGATCAGGAATGGCATATATCGAGGATAGTGGCTCTGTTACTTTCTTTAGTTCGTCGAGTGAAATTGATATCCCATTATCTGAAAGTCTTTCAGACAGATTTCTGTAAAGTTCCTCTACATCAGTTCCGACATCTATGTTTAGGATACCTGCTAATCTAGAAAGTTCGCTCAGTAGTACTTCCATTTCTACTCTGATATCTAATGAATCTAGGAAAGAGTCGAAACCAGATATTGTCTTGAGCCAGTCGATAGATTCTGGATATATGGCCTCGTAGATTGTAGGAGTTCCCGCGGCAGCCCAGCAAAATCTCTCAAGCCCATATCCTGTGTCAATGATTTGGAGTTCCATCTCACTGTAGTTCTGACCCTTGATTGTTATCTCTCCTTCTTCGTCCTCTTCCAGATTCATAAAGACCAAAGTAGCAAGCTCTAATCCCCCCACGATAACTTCCAATGCTGGTCCAGCATTACCTCCTCCTGACCATGGGTTCTCTACATAGGTAATACTAGTTGATTCGATGCCCAGTTTTTCAACTAGCAATTCATCACAGTATCTTACACATTGATCTATCCAATATACCACGTTTCCATCCATCGGCCTGTTGAAGGCATGATGTGCCATCATTTCAAATGTGGAAAGATGCCTGCCAGAACGACCTACTGCGGCTACGTCTGTTAGCCTAATGCATGGTTGACTGATTCCTAGTGGATTTGCTGGTGGAGGTACCATGCCACTGGTCACATGAGGCTGAAAATCAGCTATGCTGGCTATTGTGAGGTGGATATCGTCCCTCCATCTGGCAATGACCGGATATGGGTCAATTGTGGTATGTCCCTTAGAGTCGAAGAAGCTCAGGAACGTCTCCCTCATCTCATCTTTGAGCTGTTTTCCCCTAGAATCAAATCCTTCAATAATCGGATTTCCAATAAATGTGTAAGGATCTTCATTGGTATCGCCACAGGTATCCCTATTGATGTCCCTGGTCCAGAATCTTAAACCTGTGACCTTACAAATCTTTAGTACGTGACCGGATTCTTCCCAGTACGGAATACTGATGTCGCCGAACCCCATTGTCACCGTCCTCGCTCACGCATTGAAGGGTTTGACTTGAATTCGATTGTTTATTCTGTAACGGCGCTTTGAAAGGTTGCGCATGCGACGCGTGCCCATGGAGGCACCATGGAAGAGGCATATGAAGCCAGATGGGCCAGGGAGAATTAGGATCTCAAAGCACGGTAGGATGCTTACAGATGCAATACTCGTTTCGGATGAGAATCACATGTCCGGACATACTGATGACAGGTCCCCTACCCAGCTAGTGAATACAGCTAGTCTACCAGGTATAGTTGGAGAAGCATGGGCCATGGCAGATTGGCATTTTGGATATGGTTTCCCAATAGGGGGAGTGGTTGCCACTGATGTTGATTGGGGGGAGCAAGGGGGTTCAATTTCTCCCGGTGGCGTAGGCTTTGACATAAATTGCGGAGTTAGATTATGCTCCACTGACCTTCATATCTCAGAAATTGATCCAAAGCGTCTGGCTGAGGAGCTTTCAATGAAAATACCAGCAGGGGCAAGTAGGAAAGGTGGCGTTTCCCTAGGAGACTCAGAATTGGATGATATCCTGGCTGGCGGGGCTTCAGCGGCGGTTGACTTAGGACTAGCAGAGGCTAGAGACTTATCATGTATTGAATCAAACGGCTTGCTTAACAGCGAGAATAGGAATGTTGGAAGTAAGGCAATGAAGAGGGGTTCCAGCTCTCTCGGAACGTTGGGTTCTGGGAATCATTTCATGGAGTTACAGGTGGTTGACAGGATTGTTGATGAAGAAGCAGCGAGGGCTTTTGGCCTGAGGATAGGACAGGTAACAGCTATGATTCATTCTGGTTCTAGAGGTCTTGGCCATCAAGTCTGTTCCGAGCATGTGGCGAATATTGAATCTAATTACTCCAAGAGAGGAGATACTTGGTTTTCTGAAAAATGGGGCTTTTCTGTCCCTGACAGGCAACTAGCTTCTGCACCGATTCACAGTTCCGAAGGTGAAAGCTATTTCGATGCGATGAATGCTGCCGGAAATTTCGCATTTGCCAATAGGTCAGCACTTACCCAGAGGCTCCGTGATGTCCTGAGAAATGAGTATTCGGTCGATGGAGGATTGGACGTGGTGTATGACGTCAGTCATAATATTGCAAAGATAGAGGAGCACCATGTCGGAGGAGGCAGGTGTAATTGTTGCGTCCATAGAAAGGGGGCCACTAGGGCATTGGGAGGCAATCATCCTGAATTATCTTCCAGCTTCCCATTAGGTCAGCCAGTTCTCGTACCGGGAGATATGGGTACGGCATCGTGGGTAATGGCAGGTCCTGTAAACGGGGCTAATGATGCTTTTTCCTCTTCTTGCCACGGGGCCGGTAGGAGGCTTTCCAGAACTGCAGCCAAGGCATCTGTAGATTCTGAATTACTGATTTCAGAGCTAGAACAGAAGGGAATTCATATCAGGGCAAAAACTCCAAATGTTCTTTCCGAGGAAGCGCCTGAAGCGTACAAAGATGTTGATGAGGTGATTAGCTTGACGAATCGAGCGGGGCTAGCACGTCCAGTTGCGAGGATGAGGCCGGTATCAGTCATCAAGGGATGATTATCTTGAACGATACTCTATATCGATAATATCCCCATCTTCCATCATGTACTCCTCATACAGGGAATTTACTTCTCCATTGATTTTCAGAACCACCTCGTGTTCATCGTCTGCATAGTGACCCAATATCTCTTGCTCGCTGAAAGACTCTCCCCAGATCTCGAAGAACGCACCCAAAGGAGCAGACATTGGACTTGGGGTTTCTATATGCAACCTTCCAGAATCGTCATGTGTATGTATTCCCTTCATCCCATCACACCCCGGTTCTCCAATCCCAATATTTGGACCGATTTCAACTTGAGTTCCGTTGATAATGATAGTTAGTTGTACGTGCTCATGAGTGGCTAATGAGTTATGATCATCTAGACAAACATCAGATATCTGCCAATTATTCTCATCTTGAACCGTTTCTGTTGATGTGATTGTCAAATATAGGATGATGACAGTACAAAGTCCAGCTATGGAAATTAGTACATTCTCTGCTTTCATGGAGATGGGAGAAGGCCAGTAGTCTTGAACCATTAGGCACTCCAAGTACCATGCCACTACAGGGAGATAGGCCAGAATACTGGGATAGGGCTAAAAAAGAGCTATCAAGAAAGGATGATGTACTCCACGAAATAATTAATCAATTCGATGATCTAGAATTGGTATCCAGGGGAGATTTATTTTACACATTGATTAGATCGGTAATAGGCCAACAAATTTCTGTCAAGGCAGCTTCTACAGTTTGGTCTAGATTCTGCGAGAGAATAGGAGATATCGAACCCGATAATATTTTATCAGCAGATATTGAAGAATTGAGAAGCTGTGGCCTGTCTCAGAGAAAGGCGGAATATGTAACAGGAATATCTGAATCTTGGTCCGATTATGATTCTTTAGAATGGAAAGAGATGAGTGATGAAGAGATAATACAGGAATTGATTAAATTAAGGGGAGTGGGGAAATGGACTGCAGAGATGATTCTGATTTTCACCATGCTTCGTCCTGATGTCTTTCCGATAGGAGACATAGGAATGATTAGAGGGATTGAAAAATCATACAACTCCGGAGAGAGGATGTCCAGAGAGGAGTTGTATGCTGTTTCAGAGAAGTGGAAGCCATGGCGTACTGTGGCCTGCTGTTTCATGTGGAGAACAGTTGATCCAGAGCCTGTAGAATATTGATCACATACAATATCCACGCTTTGGCTGATCGGGAATCGAGGGAGCGGAGCCGGTTTGAACTCCATCGGCCTCTTCCATTATTATGGTCAACAGTGTCTTGACTAACTGTCTAAGATCATCAACTTCCTCTCTAAGCTCTTCCAAAGATAAACTATCGTCCATTGTTACTACGCATCCCATCTGAGGGAATTCCCTCATGGCAAAAATCACGATATGGCCTATAAATACAAGAGGTTGTGAAAGGGTTGAGACGCCGTTTTACCCATGACGGGTAAAAAGTCGCTAGTACTCGTCGTCTTCCTCGTAGTATTCGTAATCATCATCGTCGTAGTAAACGTCATCTTCATTCCCCCTTCTACTCATCAGGAAGCCTATGGCAGCTACAGCGATTGCAGCAATTGCACCGATCATCATTATCGCACTGTCCGAAGACCCTTCATCCTCTGGAGGCGGTGGCACTACACTAATTCCCCCAATAGCGATATCAGCGGCATTGAAATCGGATTCTCCGATAGAGCCGTCTCCATCAATATCAGTAACGATGTATAGATTGGGTTGTCCAGGAGATGTGGCTTCCCACCTGAAAGTGACCCTTACGCTGGTGGCTTCTGCCTCTAGAGATATCTCCAAGTTAGGAGTCTGGGCCGTAGTAAGTGATTCCTTCCATCTCTCAGAAGACTGTCCATTCTCATCCACCTCATAGACTAGCTCGTAGAGTCCGACAACCAAAGTTCCGTCTCTCTTACCTGTATTTTCCCAGAATGTCTCAATTGTTACAATCTCGTTCATCAGAGGTGCGCTAGGTGAAGATACTGATCTCACATATTCGCCAATAAACTCCATAATCCTCAATGCAGGTGCCCTTGGGATAGATTCACTTCCAAGACCTGATACTTCATTGCCGGCCTTGTCGGTGGATGTAATCCAGAAGGAGATTGAATCTCCTGCCTCAATTGACATTCCATTTTGAGGGGTTAGATCTATTCTTGACTGGTACACGTCAGACCACTCCGAGGATGATGATCTGTCTCCTTCGAGAATTAACATTAGCTCTCCGCTGTCTTCGGTACCAGTGACTGGCGAGTTGCCCCTCATGTAGACCCAAGAGACCTGAAGTGGACCATCTTTCATACCTATCTGGTCGTTCATTGTGACTGTTACCTTGACATCATCTACCATGTCCGACTCGATTATGGTGAGAGAGGAGTCAGGATACTTGAGCTGATCGAATAGAGCTGTTGGCGCCCTACTATCGACAACTATCGAATAATCCGAATTTGCTGTTGATCCTCCTAATCCCGGGACATTTAACACACTTAGAGAAACTGCCATCGTTGGATCTAGGGGGACCCTGTCTGGAAGAGTCACGGTAATTGAGAACGTCGAATCCTCGGCCAACTCTGTTTCACTGCTGATTTGCTGTGATCCATAAATAACGGTCGCTTGGACCCTTAGATCGTCTGGAATACTGTTTATCGGCATTCCCGAGCCTGCGTACATCAATGAACCAGTGACCATGAATTCATCTCCCTGCCTGAGGAACAGCTGATCCTCCACCTGATCCATCATGGGAGACGTAAGATCGGTCATAGAGTCGGGAATAGCTAGGAATTGGTTATCTAATATCCATGATAGCTCCCCAATATTATTCTGGTAGGCCACGGTATTCAAATCATCTAATATCGAAACGCTGGGTTTACAAGACGGCTGTCCATCTTCCCAGACGTAATCCCATGAGATCTCGAAATCTATGCTCAGCTCTGTTACAATAGCGGTTACAGATTGGGTCTGTACAGACAGGGGTGTAACCATACTGTCGGGAGCGGACCATAGAACACCTCGTGAAGGGTCATAGGACATCTTACCGACGTTACTTGGGCCATCACCACATAGCATGATAGTGACATTATCTAGAGTTTCGATCCCATTAGGCTCATCAATCTGCATTGAGAATGTATGCCTATGACCGGCCATTAGGTATCCGAGTTCGGCATTCATAGAATATCCCGAGGCTGGTATACTAGTGGGCTCGTCCGTTGCGACTATCACAGAAGCCCATGAGTTTGAAGCTCCTGCGGAACCTCCGGTACCGCCCTCTTGGTAAGTAAGACCCGCCCAATCAGTGCCCTCGATAAACATATGAACTGGGCTGTTGAAGTCCTGCGCTGAAACATCTATTCCTATGAAGTTCACCTGCTGTTGTCCTGTCATGCCGGAAGAGAGTGGCAGTGTTTGTCCCAGATACTCTGATTCATCGGCGACCCCATCCATGTTGACGTCGTCAGATGACCCTCTCCAATACTTTAGAGTAATAGATTCACCTCTAGCCTCCGATTCGTCTATGGTGACATAAACTGATAGTGGGACAGTTGGATCCCATACTTTTCCATGGGCGTCCTGGAGTCCAGTGGGAGTATTTACTTGCAGAGGGCCAGCTACCGGTGCTGAAGAGTCGATAATCACTGTAGTCTGAGGAGGAGTTCCAGAAGTATCCTCGGCCCCTACAGTCGATCCCGACGGGCCGACGGTTAGCATTAGTGGGGAAAGGGTTACTTCATTTCCTATAGTAGTAGAAGATAGCCAGTCGACGGTTGTTTCGAAAGAACCATTCTCGCCCATAGACATAGGATATAGTGCTCCCGACATGTTTAGTCCGACCAAGAAGTCTGAAGGCTGAGGCCTCGAATCAGAGGCATCTTGGAATCTAACAGTTCCAGAGACGTTGATATCGTTTGTTGACTTCACTGGGAATGGATAGAATGTTGAGAACTGATTTGAAAGTAACCTCCCATATTCATCGCGCACCTCGAACGACTCTATCTGTAAATCGTTTTCAACGGCCTTTGAGCTACCTTGTCCGCTGAATGATACCGCGGGCCATACGAACTCTCCGTTCTCATCTAGTGCAGTGGAAACCCACCTGATTGACTCTACGTCATCCCAATTCCAGTTGACGTCGAACATCCAATTGACTACGACATCATCATATCCGTCAGAGTGAGTGACTATCTCGACATATGACTGTGATACATCCAGTGGAGCGACACTGCTCCCAGATGTTTGGCTAATCGTCACCGGGTCAGATCCTTGGCCCCACAGTCCGTCATTACCGTTTTCTGCTCTAAAGGCAATAATTTGACCATCAGATGCAGATCCAGTGAGCTCTATCGCATTTAGGAGAGAGTTATCATTTAGGTGATGATGTGCAGTTTCAATCTCATTGATGACCCCATCTGGATAGAGTGTATTGGGTACTTGGAAGTCTCTGTTTGTCATGATGAAATCATAGACTAGTTCGCCGGCGACTGATATAGAACCTGTCGAGGAGGAAATGGTGACAGGTATAGCTATCTCCACTGGTGGCGGATCAGCTTGGGAGATAGTAGTATGATAGTCTGCTATTGGGACAGAAATATCTGACACGTTCTCGAACATGGTATATCCAATTGCGAGTCCCGTTAGTGTGACTGTTTGACTTTGTGTGGAGGAAAGAGAAAATTCCACAACCCTCCAATCTCGGTCGGTCTCAGTGTCCGTCCAACCAGATGCCAGTGAGTTAATGCCTGATATCTGGTACTGGTTCATCTCAGAAGTAAATCTCTCGGCAGCGGAGCCAGTTGAGAATGTTGCTCCCGCAATACTGATATCCACCGGGGATTCAAATCCGTCGGAATCCGAAACTAGTGAAACCAGTCCGCCATTCACACTTCCAGTTGTGGGGATGATTGCGAATGCAGTAGAGGGAGTAGATCCTATCTGCATTGTTATCGATCTAGTTCCGTCTAAGTAGCCGATATCAGACTGGCTTCCTAGTAATTTAGTCTGCCAAGCATAGTGCCCTCTGGAAAGGTCATTGGGGAATGACCAGTCAAGGTTTCCATCATCTGCAAAGTCGACCTCTACATTGGATGCCGGCTCCCCGTAGAGATGAGTAGTCTGAAGTCTGTCGATATATCCGTTTGTTGGCAGGGTTACATGAAGTGAGTAACCTGTTCTGGGAGTGGCGAAGACTACAGATCCTCCTTTGGGGGAGCTACCAATAGAATTGCCCGATTCGTCTCTGACCTCTATTTGCACGTTCACTGAGGAGTTGCCACCGAAGCTTAGAGCCTTGATTGGTCTTACAGAGTGAATGTAGTCTGAAGAAATAGTGCCAGATATATTAGTTGCATTAATCAATCCGTCGATAACTTCGACATTGGTCATCTGCCAACCGTTAAGCCCCATCATATCTGCAGTAAGGAGTCTGTTTCCTCCAACTCTGATGAATTCTAGCATCGGTGTGGATAGGGGGTTTGTTGTATCCATATCAACAGTCAGTTTAACCAATGGATAGGAGTCAGAATCTACTCCTGCCAGACTAATTGGGAAATCAAGATTGGAGTATCCGGGAATACTGGCTCCAGATGTAGCGTCGATAAGGGACCCTGTGAGCGTGTTATTCGCATAGTCATCCGTCGTTCCATCAATCTCTATGATTCCCCTGTTGAATGCATTTTCACCAGCAATTGAGAAGCTAGGGCTGGTCCATGTTCCTGGTTGACTGAAGTTACCCATCTTGATACCTACATTATCGATATGCCATCCTGAGTTCGCGTCAGAGAACCTACCTCCGAAAGCGAACTTGAACTGTACATCATCACCTTTGTAATCAGAGAGATCGACCTCATATGAGCCCCAATCGTTACTGTTGCAATGAAGTCTAGTCCAGATTTCCAAACCATCATTGACGGTGTATGTAGCACTTGCATAACTGTATTGTCTGTCTGTATACGATGGCATGTCCACATGTTGCCATTGGCCGCCGTTGACCTTCATCCACAAGGCACCACCGACATAGACATAGTTACCAGTGCCGTAGTCCATACAGGCATTCATATCGAAAGCAAATGATGACTCTCCTATTCCCGATACCGTGTAGATAGGGGTCACGAGGCTTGATTGGTATACCGCATCAGTTCCGCCATTCATACCGATCTTGTACATGTACGGGAAAGAAGACGCGCTTTCAGGCCCATAAGTACCGGGCTCGGACAATCTCCAATCACATCTCTCGGAGGTACAGGAGCCCTGATTTCCTGAAGACTGTTGATAGATATTGTAGAAGCCCGTATGATAGTCACTGGTTGGAGCGGTAACCTGGGAGTCCTCGAAGCCCATATCGACGTTGATGTAACCAGAGTTCAGAGTCAGGAACTGCCACTCGTGAGTGCCAGAGGTTGTCGCGGTCGCAGGTATGGTGAACTGGTCTATCGTATCTCCGATGGAGTTCATTGTCCTGTATCCGTAGACAGTTAGGCCCTCTCGATCGTCCGGATCACCGGCACCCCCGGGAGACCCATATTGTACCGAGGTGTCGGTCTGGACAACAAATCTCAGAAGACTACCGTTCACCCGGTTTGCTGAAGGCACAGAGTTGGAGATTGTAACCATGCCACCACTATCATCAGTATATGCAAATCCATTGTACGTGTATGATGGGATGTTACCATCTTTGTCGGCGTACCCTGATGATCCGGGTATGTTTCCTTGCCTAGATCTGCATATTCCCCCAGTAGAACCTGTGGAAGATATATCCGTCCAACTTGTCCCGTTGTTGTTGGAAAGCTCAATGCATGCGTTATCCCAGCTCGAGCCCTCCAAATCCCAGTGGAGATCAAACTCAAGATCTGTTACATTGTAGAGGTCTACAGGAACGGTTAGGTAGCCCAACTGGTTGTTGTTGTAGTAACAGTACGTACCGTAGTTCTGGTATGAAGTACCATTGACATCGCATCCATGGTGCCATACGCCTTGGCCTGTACCATCGTTTCTATAGTCGACATCATCAATGAACCAACCTGGGAAAGACCCAGAACTGTTAGATGTCCAAACCCTGAATCTGAATTCTACCGATGCTACCGAGCTCATGCTGGGATCGGAGAAAAGAGTAGTTAGGTTCAGAGTTTCTGATTGCCAGCCACTGTGGGTAGCTCCAGTGAAAACTGGAAGATTACCACTGGGGGCACCGTTGACTTCTATATCGGTGCTATCGATGTAAGAAGGATATCCGCCATCTGTAGCAATCCACTTCCAGACTCCGCCAGATGTCTTGTACTCCAACCAAGCTCCTGCTTCTGAAGAATCAAGGTGGAACCAATGGTCGAATGAAAGGTAGTAGTTGTTCCTAGTAGCGTTGGTGGGAACTTGCATAATTGGCAAATTCAACCATGCATCTACACCAGCTGGAAGTGCCTCTCCTGGCTTAGTAGCTACAGCTACACCGCCTTCTGAAGCACTGGAGGGAACTACTCCGTAGGACATAGTTTGCTCTTGTCCACTTACGGCTCCATTGAAGTCAAAGTTTGTAGCCGCCCAGTAAGTATCCCTGTTGCAGAAGTAAAGTGTACCATCTGTCTCTGTTGCATTCAATGACGTGTCTCCATCATAGTAATTCCCATAATCGTTACCGTAGACCAAGTATTTTCCTCCGAATGGACATGTAGAGTTACCGGAACTAAGAGGGCTCTGACTGTATAGGAACGACCCGTTTACGACTGTTCCATTGCTGACTGCACCATTTCCTCCTTGTATTGTCTGGTTAGTAGTACATAGGTAATCTACATGAGAGATCTCAGAGGTATCAAGAACCCCATTTCCTCCCTCATCGTACCCCGAGGTGAGGTTGTACCCCTTTAGTCCATTACAACTAGGGTGAGGAGTATATCCAGCTGAGTTCTCAAAGGCGATTCTGATTATATTTGCAGGACCTTGTCTGTAATTTGTGTCCAGAGAAATACTGTAGTTGTAATTATCAAAATGGGTAATATCATTCAAGCTGCCGTCATCCACCAAGGTGAGATTCCCCTCTCGATATTCAGTGGTGGTTCCTGAGCTAGTTCCATTTTCCAGAACGAAGATGTCCATCTCAGTAGCAGGAGTCAGTGATGCGGCCATCGGAGAATCTGTTACATGGGCCCATCCATCCATGATTGTAGCGTTCCCAGGTGCTCTGAATCCGGTCAGTGTGGTAGACCCGCCTGCCGTATTCACTGTGGACGGTCCAGCCCATGAAGTAGTTGCGGCGTTCGTGATAGGTGCTAGTAGCATCAGGAGTACTAGGGCTCCTGCGAGCCTCCTGCGGTAGTTCGACATGCTAGCTCGTATTCTTGTAGAGATTATGAATGAATTGGTCGTCTTGCATGAACTGAGCAAAAACTGTATGAATTAGTCTGTAAAAATGGAGCCACTGGGGAGAATTGAACTCCCGACCTTCCCATTACCAATGGGATGCTATACCCCTAAGCCACAGTGGCGCTGAACACGGGAATGGCTGGCTACCTTTGGGTGTTACTATGGGAGGGCTATCGATTAGCTCAAGACTGTGGTGGGTGTCGGACACTACATAGCCGAGATCGCATAGCCTGGTATTGCGCATGACTGGAAATCATGTGGGTTCATCCCTCCGGAGTTCAAATCTCCGTCTCGGCGCCACTACAACTGACCAAATAACGCCCAAATCGTCGAGGGGCTTATGTCATCCATCTATTGGTCGTGGTCATGGAGGGGGCGACTGTGGCGACTGGCGACCTCGATGTCGAGGTGTCTGAAGTCCAAAGATTGTCTGACTTTAGTAAAGTGACAAACCTTGGGGAAAGGTCGAGTTTTCTATCATTTATCGATACTCTGTTACTGCAATTTACATTTCACGTACATACTTCGAGAAAATTTTGGGGAAAATATGAGGCTTTAGTATTGGCTCTCGCTTCAGCTTCGGTTGTAATGGGCGCTTGGGATTATGGAATCGATGAGCTTTCCTCGGGGGGAGACTGGAGCAGAGGGGGACTGTTCGGCGATGAGAGTGGTTTCCTCCATCTTGAAGAATGGTCGTTAATGCTGAGCTTACTTACGATGATGGCTTGGGCATCGGCCTTGGTGCTGATGTGGGTCAGATATCCGATAATGAGAGAGAATCTGGTCTTCCTTGTGGTTGCATCGTTCTCTGTCCAGCTAGGGTATATTTACTCCCACTCAGGCTCTCCAGACTTCCCCCTCGGTTCGGGGATATCGGATTTTGGAGGAGTAGCCTTAGGGAATCTCGTCATGATTTTCTTAGCTGTCTTTGTCGTCCACAGAGCCGTTACTGAAACTAGGGACATCCATGTCGAAGAGAAGCATTCACATCCGGATCCCAGACTAGTTGAAAAGGCTTGGAAAGACCATCGCCTCGATGCTTGGAGTGCCAGCTTGGTCATTTGGGTAATTATGATTAATATCATGTCTTGGTCCGGATCTCATGCCATTTCTCAAAGGCCTCCTTTCGAGGATGGAATACTCGCAATATCTCTACTATACGTCACCTCAGGAGTCGTATCTTTCTTCCTGCTGATGCATATTGTTTGGTATCCCCATTTCATGCTGGGAGGAGGGGATCATACCATTCAGTCATCTAGGGCTAGGGAGGTCGCAGGCGTTTCAGTAGTCTCCAGAGAGGAGACTTTGCAAGGGCTATGTCCTGTTTGTGGTGCTGAAACTCCCGTTATCAAGAAGCCTAGCGGTAAGATAGAGGTGCATTGCTCTGACTCAGAATGCAAGGGCTGGGGTGTACCTGGTGAGCCCTGTTCTTCGTGCGCCAGAATTCTACCACTTCGTCTTAAGTGTGAAAAATGTGGTAGTAGCTCTTCTGCCACTAGTCACTTTGTTAAGACGGATGCATGGTAATAGGGTATACCAGAGTGAATAATATGTCTGATGAAGAAATCGAGGATGACAAGTCATTTATCGATAATTCATCTCTAAATCTTTTGATAAAAGTTACTTCATCGCTGGTAGTTCTGCTCAGTATACTAATAATTTCTCTGTGGGCTGTATATCAGACTGCAGATGTGACATTCGGTGGCCCTCCCAGTTCTCTAGAACTATGGGAGGATGAATACAGGGAGATGACAGGACTGGATAGAGTTGATGGTTTTGAAGGAAGTGGAGTAAAAATCTGCATTGTTGATACTGGAATAGACATAAGCCACCCTGATCTCGAAGATGCCAATGTAATTGGTTGGAATGATTTTATTTCTGGTTCTGATTCCCCTTATGATGACGAAGGACATGGAACCGCTATGGTAGGAATTATTGCTTCAAAGGGCGGATTAAATGGGGTTTCCCCAGAAGCTGATTTACTAATTGCTAAGGCCATTTCAGATGATGGGTCTGGAACTGATTCGACAATTGCAGATGCAGTGGATTGGTGCGTTGAGGGGGGCGCGGATATCATCTCTCTCAGCCTAGGTGGCAGTCAGGGATTTGGCTCTGGATTCTTCACTACCGATCAGTTAGAGGAATCTGTACAGGAAGCGATAGATTCGGGCGTTTATGTTGTGGCTGCTGCTGGAAATGACGGGGAAGATGACGATGGTGATGTTGAGTCGCCCGGTTCAGTGGAAGACGTAATCTGTGTTGGTGCGGTTACCAGAACAAGCTCTATCTGGAGTGGGAGTTCTGTTGGAGATAACAATGGAAGATTATGGCCTAACCCAATTCTCCCTAGGCAGGACCCGGATAAGAAACCAGAAATCGTTGCACCTGGTCATGAAGTCCCAATTTTGATGGCTCAGAGTACAGGGAGTGGAACCTGGTGGGGTTGGTCAAGTGGGACCTCTGCCGCCACTGCATGGGTTTCTGGCTCGATAGCGATTTTCTTAGAGGCTAACCCTGAGATGAAAAGAGATGGGGCGCAAGGTGGGAATTCTGCAATATCTAATCTGAAAATGATCATGTCACAGAACTCCGAGATGAAGAACGACCAGGAAGATCATGATGACCATTATGGGTACGGATTACTTCGAATAGATTTAATCATAAACGAAACTCAAAATTCTAGTTCGGATTCTGACCTTCTCGGCTCCAGTTTTTCTGAGTTGGTAGGCATACAAGACAAATATGTACAAGAAGTTCAAGTCACACGTCGGATGATGGCCAGTGTACCACCTGATAATTCTACGAAAGAAACAGAATGATTCGCGCTAATATCTTTAATGAATGAAATCCATTGATTGAATGCAATAACCTTGGACTGGGCCTCTGTTGGCTCTTCTCCAGCTACCGGGAAGCCAACGTCACCGGTGGGAACCTCTGGCTCCGGTACTATCATTATCCCGCCTGGTGAAAGTATGTCAAATGCCGAGGATGCTGCTACGGGCCTGTCTGAATCTGGTAAATCTATGATTACTAGAGAAACGGGTAATGGAATATCACTAGGCCTAGCCGAAGACGGTAATGACGCAGAGGCTGCAGACCAGCTAGTGACTTCTGCTGTTATCTCAATCCATGGCTTAGCAATCACTCTTGACCAAGATTCTGCATTATATCTTCTGATTAGTCTATCGATAATCACTCCAAATCTGGCTCCCTCTTCAACGATAATAAAGGAGTCTGGCTTTACTCCGGGAGCATCGTCAGGAATGGAGGGATCGCCACACCAAAGATCGAACAGCCACGCGGAAAGATGCCCTATCCCTCCTCCGACTAGTATGGCATTACCAAGTGGCACTCTCGATACAATATCCCTTATCCTACTCCTCAGTGATCGAGGCATTGTTCGGAGCCCCATCAAGAGCATTTGCTCCCCGATAGAAGAGGCTATCTCAGGCTCAGTATCGGTCCTATCTGGATCTTCAGAAAGTAGTCTTTCCAGCATCTCTGCCTCTGACATCTGTGGCAGTCCAAAACCATCATTGGCGGATGTCATGAACAGCGATGGAAGCATCATTATTCAAGATTGGTCTGCGAGGATGCCTTCAAGAGACCCATTCGGGCCGGGCAGACATGAGCGGAGTGGACTATGACGACGATTTTATCGCTGATGTAACTGAATGTCCAACATGTTTGACTATGACAGAACATGAAATTCTGAAGAAGGTTTCTAGAGGCAAGGGGGAGGATCTTTTGGTGAGGTGCGTCGAGTGCTCGGAAGTACATCTACTGAAACTTAGGCCTAACTCTTCCGTTAGCATTAGGACTACTCTCTCCGAAGGGCCGGAGAGTTCCTCTGTATTTGTTGAGTCAGATTCTGATGAGTCTATTTCAGTTGGAGATTTATTCGAGAGAGATGGTTCTTTCTGGTCTGTAACAAGGATTGAGATTGGAGATAAGATGTCAGTTAAGTCTTGTAAGGCTGAAGAAATTATCTCAATGTGGGCCGTGAATAAGAACACATGCGTAGTCAAGATTACCCTTACAGATGAAGAGACTAGTACTGCTTCAACAATTGACTGCGATCCAGAGAAGGAGTTCTCTTGTGGCACCGTAATGAGAATAGATGGCCGTAGATGGAGAATTAGGGCAATCCATACTGGAGAGGGCAGGACATTGAGAGGGAAGAGAGTCGCTGCTGATATACGGAGAATGTATCTCCATCCAGTTGTGAAGAGTTAGCTATCTCCTGTTTGTCCATGGCATGAGTAAGGTCTTGAGGACATGAGTTGCAACTTCTGGGTTTTCCTTCAATCTCCTTATCCCATATTCATACCATTGCTGACCATAAGGAACGTATATCCTAGTCAGGTGCCCTTGAGAGTTTAGTTTTCTCCTTAGGTCTCCCCGTACCCCTAATAGAAACTGAAATTCATACCCAGGGCCCTTACCTGAGTATGGTATATTTCCACTATCAGGGGAGAGGCCATACTTATCCAATAATGATAGGGAATAATCAATCACAGGGTAGTCATGAGAGGCTATTGCAGTATATGCACCATTTCTTAGCATATGCTCGATTGCCATATTTGTAGAATCAACAATTTCCCTATATCCAGTGTGGGCTATATCTTCTGGCTCTAGGTAGATTCCCTTGCAAATCCTAAAGTCTGAGTTATGGCCTAGTTCTTCGCATATCTTGTCTATGTCAGAGATGGTTCGAAATAGTCTACCTTGCAGAACTACGCCAATATTATTCAGGCCTTCAGACCTGATTCTAATCATCAATTCAATTGTCGAGTCAGTCACTCTGCTATCTTCCATGTCTAGTCTTACAAAAATATCGTTTTCAGACGCCTTTCTCGTTATTTTTAGGATATTGCCGAATGCTAACTCTTCGTCGATCAATAGTCCGAAGGCGGTCGGTTTAATCGAGATATGGGCATCAATATTATTTTCTATGATTGAGTCAATCAGTTGGGAGTATTCTTTCAGGAAGAAGTTAGCTTCATCCATAGAAGTAATTTCCTCTCCGAGTACATCAACTGTAAAACACGCCCCTTCGGAAGAGAGGCTTTTCATTGTAGTAATTGCATCCTCTAATTTTGGGCCGGCTACGTATCTGCTGGCCACCATACGGACTATTGGTTTTGGAGCCAGTGGCATGGTCGCGACAATGAGCTTCCCCAAGAACGCCATTAACAGTCCGAGGAGGAGTCGAGACTTCACGATTACTCTTGAGAGATCTCTTTACCTCTACGGATTAGTATGTCATTCTCGGCAAGTAATTTCCTAATTTCTTCTCGTTGCCAGCCCTTGAATGACTTCCTATCCATATGAACGAATATGTCTGCTCCAGGAAATGCTTGCTTGGTAGATTCGATTGCTGAAAGAATGGAATCCTGCCACAGAATAGTCGATCTCCCCCCATCAATATTATCGGCAGTACCGAAATCTAGCGAGTAGCCGGCCAAAACATGACCTAACCAGATGTTTCCCTTCTCCACCACTGCTTTGTGCCTTGGGGCATAATGTCCTCCTCCAAGCCCGACCATTACATTCCCCTCTCCTTCCCAGATACCCATTGGAGTATTGCCATTTAGGCCCAGAACTTTGCAAAGAACACTGGCCCACAGGTTGAGCGCGTCTTCCCTATTCCAATCAGACTGTGTAGAACCTATCTCGATGTAAAGAGTAGGCGAATCTAGAACTGGTCCGTGATGTGTTGCTTCCAATGTGAGGTCAAAATATTGATCTAATTTTTTCTCTCGTGCCTCCTTCAACATCTCCCTGTAAAGTGATGCAAACCTTGGAGATGGAGGGACCAATTGTCCGTTGATACCGCCTGATTTTCCAGGTAATCCGGGCGGATAAATACCAGGTAATCCGATAGCGTGCAGAGTTATTGCAGGAGTGTCTGTTGAAGAGACGTGTCTAGAAAGGACCAGGACTTCGTTTATTTCACAAGAGGCTTCTTTTTCATGGACAATATCTATCGAGTCTGCATGAACATGAATTTTTTCAATAGATAGGATGTGAACATCACAAATAGGGTGTTTTACTACACGACCATGGGAGAAAACCTCCTCTTGACCCCACTCAGAGGCCCGGAGTAATGAGTCTCGGAGGTTAACCGATGCATCATCGGACTCGGAACATAGAATCAGAGTCGCCATGTTGCTCGCAGGGGAGTCATGTATTCAATATTACAGCCACACCTTCAAGCAGTAGTGTCGAGGCGCAGATTCAGAATGGTCAGTGATGTAGGGTTCAATCCTGTCAGGATCGATAGAGGGGAGGGGTACTCTTTGATAGTTGGCTCGGATGGGCAAATGCTGGAAATCGATTATCAGAAAGAGCAGGTAAGTGAGGGGGCGATGTATCCATTTCCAGGAGTTTCATCATGTGGAGTCGTTAGCTCCGATAGTTGGATTGGCTCTTGGGTTGACAGAAGTTTGAGAAAGGCCTACATGGGCTCATTTCCATTAGGTGAAAAATGGGAATCTGCTAACTCAGACTCTGATGACTTGGAAAATAGAGATGTTGATCAATCAGTAAGTAAATCTGCCTCTTGGACCAGAGAACTCCAGTCCGAGCCTCTAGCAATGTGTTTGGCTGGTGAGAATATCGTTTTTGCATGTCTTGGTTCCGGTATATACATGGTAGACGGGAACGCAACTGAGATTTGGAGATCACCGTATCCCCGATGGAGAGAGCTTGAGGACCTGGTTGGAATTGATTCAATTGTTTCCATACTCAGGAAGGAGGATGAGATATATGCATTCTCATCATCTGGAGGTTATTCAGTTGTATCCATGATTACTGGACACGAGATAAATAATGGTATTCTATCAAATCTCCCAGAAAGGGTACATGATGTTAGATTTGATCAGGATTCGGGATGGATAATAATGCTACATGGTAAGAATATAGCCATAGTGAGTGACCTTGATTCTAAGCCGGCCATATTCAGAGTCCCTGGACCTGTCATGGACGTGTCCCCTTTCGAAGGAGGGTGGAAATGGACAGGATGGAGGCATGACGGATATCTCTCCAATGGGAGGCTGGATATCTTTGGAAGGAACGAGATAGGAATATCCCTAATGGGCGATATGGTACTGACCAATAGTGGCTCTTGGAGTAGTTTTTACGGCGATGATCAGAAATTCTTGTGAATCTCTGTTCCATCATTCAAGCGTGTGTATCCACACTTGCCACACGACTTGCGATCTTTATGTACGGCTAGGAAAACCCCCGGTCCACAACTAGGATTGGGGCAGGAATCGCCTCGTACTAATTTATCATCTTCGATCTTGTACTTTGACCATTTCGAGTTAGCATTCGGGCTGTCTGACATCACTCGTCCCCTCCTTCTCCGTCAGCTGATGAGTCATCTCCTCTAACCTTCTTATGCCTCTCGACTATGAAATCTGGCTCGATAGCCGATGCTTCCTCTGTAGAGTATACTAGTGCCAGTCCAGTAGTTCTTGGCATTCCGAATCTCGTTGAAACATCCTTGATGAAAATAAGCTCTTCCTTTGAGCCGGGTTCAACCTTAGCGGCAGCAGAAACCATCTGTGAAAGATCGGGAGTTGGAGAATTAGGATGGTCCCAAACAAATCTAATTTCGACCCTGTTTAGCAATGGGTTATCTTTTCTATCAATTACTTGCATTTATTCACCTACCTGATGTTGACTTTTAGAGCATAATTACCCGGCCTAGTAATATTAAGCCTCTTAGCGACTTCTGACCTTCCTGGATTAAGAATTACTACAAATCCTTGCCAATCAGTAGTTACAGGGGAATTGGGGCAATGGGGACATTGAACTGGATCCTTTTTATTCTCTGGCTCAGGGAGAATCTGATTACATTCGCCACATGCAAATGGTTGCTTAGCCATTCTAATCATTCTCCGTAATCCAACCAGCGGCACCAAGTCCGTCCATCTTGCAATTTAGGCCGATCTTACTTGCCCTTGGATCGTTCTGATTGATAGCTTTGGAAACTACCCTGGATCGTACATGGGATCCTTCTTCTATGTGCTTTCCAGACTGAGCTCCCTCAATCCTCCTTATGCCCATATTAACCTGAATTGGCTCATCTAAAATCTGTGACTTGTGGAGTAATGCCTCAACTGGTCCAATCCTTACGAATGCCCCATATTCAGAGACATCGGACACATATCCATCAACCACTTCATTATTCTCCATATTAAAGAGAAGTGCCTTGAAGCTGACTGCTTGATAGATTGCCCCGTCCCCATGTATGATTTTTCCCCTTCCAACTGGCTTGTGATCGAAAGTTAAAACAGTGTAATTTTCATCAACATCAAATCGTCCCTCGAAGGCATCATTAGCGAGACTGTCTATGTGATCGACTAGACTCTGTCCCTCTCTGATATACTCTGCTGGAATACGAATAGTGTCTTCTCGCTCAACAATACTGTACATTTTTTTTCCTCCAAAACAGACCTCTCCAAGGTTTGCCAGGACGGGTGGGATATCCCTCCCGTCCTTCATCGGCTGAGCCTCTGGAGGAGAAGTCCGTGCCACGGCGACCTGCCTCTCCTGTATAAGCACGACGGATGCAAAGATATGCTCGGCTAAGGGCAATAATCACTCAGACCTACGGTCTGAGAGAGAATATGGTGCGAACGTTCAAGAGTATTACAAATACCATCTGCTAATCTGATGACATCTCTTACAAGGACGAGGGGCAGGTGCAATCGACGTAGAGCACTTATTATTTCGGCAATAATGTCGCTCGTGGTTTTCTATCCACTAGCTTTGGAGGAGGTCGATGAGACTAGAATATCAGAAGATATTTTGAAGTTTGCCACCGGTATGGTGGATCCCTGGGAGGATGGAGACCAGCCATGGCCCCAACCAGGGAGAACCCCAGGAAGAATGTCTTCTAGTCCTGTGCACGACCCAATGGGTAGCGTAAACTCGCTTTCATCCATTATTGATCCCGTGATTAACTGGGAGTATGGCAACTATGACATTGGTACTGATTCTCTTGGAACTCCAATTGGCGATTTTAGTGGATCGCTTCAAGTCGATTCAGAATCTCATGAAAGATGTGGAGGGAGCTCACTATACACAGTTATCGTTCAGACCGATACTTCCTCGGGAGATAGCTATCTGAGGATAATCGAAGGAGAAGACTCCGACTTGGCATGGGAGGTTAATCTTGGTCAAACTGAGACAGTCAAAGCGTCTCCAATGATAATCGATATCGATGGTTCTGCAGGTCCGGAAATTCTGGTTGTATATGATTTAGTGGTGGGAAGTGATGTCACACTACGAGTAGATGCATGGTCACCCAGACTAGTTTGTGATGTTACTGGATGGTCACCGAGTGGCTCGCACGACAGTCAGTTACTCTGGAATTGGGAGGAGCCTGATCTGATGATAAGCAGCGAGGAGGGGCCATATACTGGAAGTATCTGGGGCGGACATAAGCCAACCTCACAACCATTACTCGCTGATTTGGACTTAGATGGCGATGCAGAACTAGTGATATCCGCCATAAGAGAGAGTGATAATTCCCCGCAGGTCGTTGCAATCAACCTACCTTCTTCTGGCTCACCTGCGAAGATTTGGGATAAGAGCTTGAGATATGGAAGTCATGGATCCGACCCCGTTTTTGTTCAGACTGATGATAACACGGCTTATGTAATGCTGACAACAACTGAATCGACAAATGGTGCGATGTGGCTTTGGAAGCTTGACTCATCGAGTGGCGATCCGAGTTGGGATGGAAAGTCACTTGGCAACCTAGATGGGGACTCGAATGTCCCTCATATCAGGTTACCCGGGCCGGTCGTGGCTAATCTGGATCGGGATAGTAGTCCTGAGATTATTGTCACCATTCCAACCGATAGTGACTCATCGGGAGCTCTTGATGGGGCTGAATTTAGAGGCCTGGAAGTCGCCAATGGATCTGAAATATGGAGTTACAGCTCTCCCAATGGGTATGCTGATTCTCCACCTCTGCCGATTGATACTGATGGTGACGGAGACCATGATAGGATGTGCTGGATTACGTGGTGGCAGACCACTACCGCCAGACATGGAATAACTGGGTGTGTGGATGATACGGATACATCAAGTCCGAATGAAGCGTGGTATCGAGATTTGGAACAGAGTAGCGGTACGCCTAATGATGAAATTGCTGTATCGCAACCAATTTGGATGGATATCGACGGAACAGATGAGCCTGAATTACTAGTTGCTTATGGAAGATCACTATGGGGATTTGATGGTTCAGAAGGCACTGGTTCGGCCATTGGAACAGAATGGTCGAATGATTTGGAGTTGAATCAGAGGACTTGGTCTTCGCCGTCATTAGCAGATATTGATGGCGACAATACGCTAGATGTGGTCATTGGAGCGACAGTAGTTTCCCTAGAGAGTCCTGATATCAGACCTCTACTTGATGGAAGAGGGATTGAGTTCGACCCAACTTCTCCTAATCCGGGTCAAAATGTACAGATTTCAGCATTCATTGAGAATTCTGGGACAGGGAATCCAGATTCCGATGTTGACGCAGTTTTGTATGCTGATGGAATTGAGATAGGAAGGGAGAGGTTTTCATCGATGCAACCTGTTTCTCCTTCTGGAACGGGGTCTTTCGAGTCTTTCTCTGTCGAATGGTCAGGACCATTAGGGGACCACGAGTTTACATTAGAGATCGACCCATTTTCCAATCTGACTCAGACTAGAACAGATAATGATGTTTTCTCCAAGACTTTGTCAATAATTCCTACATACAATGTCACATTTGAAATTTCATCAGAGCCATTGAGAGTCACTCCTGGAGATTCGATGGAGGCCCTCCCGATAGTAAGATCTACCGGGAGGTTATCAGGTACTTGGTCATTGGAAATAGACGGTTCACAACTTCCTTCGGGCTGGACCTGGGATGATGTTACGCCCGGAGGGAGTAGTGGGATTCAGATAGCAACAGGTGATTCTTGGTCACCAGTAATCGAGATAGTCGCCCCCTCCTCGGCCCTAGGCTCGGATTCAGGATTCCTTGGCTTGACGATGTCCCTAGATAGTGACTCCAACGTTAGTGTTTCATCTATACTTCCTATTGAGGCGAATAGGACTAGGGGATTATCAATTAGGGGCCCTGAGGGCGCATCATACAGCTCTGGATATGGATTAATCGGAGATTCTGCTAGAGCATGGATAGTTGTGGAAAATATTGGGAATGCTGTGGAAAATCAAATCTCATTGGATTGGGGGAATACGCTGTGGGGGAGTGATTTACGATTAATTGACAGTGATGGGGATGAGAGGTTTGCATTGGTTCTTGACCCGGGGGAGAGACTAGTTTTGGAAGCCAACCTTGATGTTCCAGTTGTCGATGAAAATCAACAGACGGTATTAATTGGTGATCAAGTAGAGACGTCTTTGACGCTATGTGTGGATGGAGATGAGGGCTGTCAAACTGTAGATTTGACTTTCATTGCTTCAGGGGTAGTCAGTAGGAGTCATATCAGAAGTGTCCCTTCAACTGGCCTAGAATGGATAATACAAGCTGACCGTCCTACAGGTGAAGATTTACTATCATGGTCATTGTCATCTGCTGGAATGGCAAAAACTGGTTGGTCATGGACGGCATCGGGTGATTTACAGATAAATGGAGACAACCTTTCCATGGATGTTTCTAGCGGAACTGGAATGGGTTTTCTGTCTCTAAGTCTTCCGAGTAATGCGGCCCCTGCATATCACTACTTCGAAGATTCTAGTGAAGAGTCAACATCTCATTCTCTTAGATTATCAATAGAGATACTCCAAATATTCCGATCATCGATGATGATCTCATCGCCTAGTGAACAGCCGTTCCTTGTAGAGGTTGAAGATGAGTCCCTGGTAGTATTGAGGTTAGAAAATCCCGGAAATGGAGATGATTCATTCAATCTAGGCTATTCGTTAATACTAGATGAAAATATCACAGAAGATCCCGGAGTTGATGTCTCCTTTTCTAGAGATATGGTTTCTCTTTCAGCGGGTAGCCTCACGACTGTTCCTGTAAGTGTAACGCTCCCTGAGAATACCCCTGCCAGAGTCCCAATGAAGATTTCATTCTCAATGCAGTCGGAAGGAGATTCTACTATCCTATCCACGGTCGAAATAGTATTTGAGGCTAGGCAGGACCATCAGTGGAATGTCTATCCATTCCTTTCTAGTGAGTCGGGGAATATAGATGCTGATGGGGAAACATTCCAAGCCAATCCTGGAGAGTCTGTTTCATTGGACGTAATGGTGACAAATGTTGGAAATCTGGTGGATGAATTAACACTACTAACATCCGTGATTACCTCGCTTCAGAGTGGGGATTCATCAACGGAATGGATTTCTAGCGGGAGTGCTATTTCTAACTTAGGAGTGAATGAAACCGGGATGATGTCAGTCGATACTATCATTCCTCTTGACGCATGGAGTGGGTCCTCGGCAGAAGTAACTGTTACCGCTATAGCGCAAGGTCAAGAGATCACATCATTCTCTTTCTCGGTAGTCTCAGGACATGTTCCGTCTTGGAATGCAGTAATTGATCAAGCAAACTTGGAAGTTGCGACCCATGGATCAGAAATCACACTATCCGTATTACAGATGGGTAATTCTCCGAGTCGTCCTTACATCTCCATGTTTGTTTCGGGAGAGCAGGGATGGGAAATTGGTAATGTTTCGGACATGCCGATAATAAACCCAGGAGAAAGTGCTCCTCTATCGCTAAATGTAACTCCCCCTGAAAATGCCGTATACGGAAGGGCAGTTGAGTTGACTATAAGAATCAAAGAAGGAGATTCAAGCGGACTTTCAGAGATTGTGTTCCCACTGAGAGTTGCGGTAACACATGATTTCTCTTTGTCCGGACAAGGAGACTGGATTGTTAGCCGGGATGGGGGGTACCCTCTAGCATTTATCGAAAATCAGGGGAATGCACCAAGCACCATTTCAATTCAGATACTCAGCCTGCCACTTGGTTGGGAGATCTCTGGTAATCAAAATGTGATATTGGGGGTTGGGGAGATCTCTGGCGTTCCGATTGAGCTACTGCCAGATGAGAGCTGGGATGGAAATGTCAAGACAATTAGAATACTAGCTGAGGACTCTGAAGGCAATCAAAGAGAAATATCGATGGACACTAGGAAAGAGAGTCATTCATGGTCCTCTAGTCCGGTAATCATCTCAACTTCGGGCGATAGCTATATCTTGGAAATTCATGGGACCAGTTCAGATAGTACAGTGATTGATTCCGCTGGTGGACCGCTCCCGTGGAGCGATGCGGGAGGATGGCTATGGGGCTCCTACACGGGAGGAAATGGAAGTCTGAATGTTAATCCATCTACAATACTCGAGTATAGATCTTGGGTTTCAGAACCGTCTACTAGACAGGGTAGTTGCTCCATAGGTGGAGATGTAGATGCCGTTGAAGCTAGTTGTACAATAATGAATGGGAGTGAAAAATTTGGTTACACCGTTATCCTATCAGATGACCGAGGCAATATGCTAGATTCAATTTCAGGATTGCTGGGACAGGGAGAATCCTCGGGGATGATCAATCTAAGTGCGGATGGATGGAGCCCAATGCCTGGAAGGAGTGAGCTGACAATTAGGGCCATTGATTCCAGAGGAGTCGAATTTTCATCTGATAGTAATACATTTGAAGTTAGAAGGACTGATTGGAATGTCGGATTGGTAGGATTGGAGATTATCGGTACTGGTCAAGAACAAGAGGTATCCATACTCACAAAGAGAGATAATCATCAGATTTTAGATGGTTCAGTTTGTACAATTACCATCCAAGCCGGAAACGCCTTCTCTGCAGAATACATAGTCGATATGTCAGAATCCAGTGCCTTAGCTCCTAGGCCTGTCATCGATAGACCTGATGTCGCAGATGGAGTAGAGTTAGTAGCTACGATAAGTTGCGAATTCCCTTGGGACATTGATTCTGACCCTTCAGACGATGAAGCCAGAATTATTCTGTCGGGCTCAGGAGAGTCTGAAGGAGGCTTCAGTGACTCAAGTACTGCGATTGCATCGGCCAGCTTAGTAATTGGAATTTCTATTGCTTTCGCATGGATGGCTAAAAACTTCCGAGAGAGTAGGGAAATGATGGAGAGAACTAGGATTGCAGTAGAGAAAAAGGCACTGGAGAAGAAGGCTAATATGGCTAAGAAGGAGGAGGCTCCGAATCAGAGATTAGTACAAGAAGAGAGTGTGGTCGACAATCTGCAAAATGTCCCAGAAGTTCCAACTGAAGGAGTATCAAATGATGTAGAAGATAGCCCAATGGATAGCTTTGAAGAGCGTCTTAATCGCCTAAGGTCTGACAAGTAGTGGTGAGTGTATGCCCATGAATTCAAATCTACCAAACTTCCACACATTTGACCCCATAGTTAGGGATCCTCTGGACATTATCCCTGCAGTACTTTCTTCCATGGGGGGAGATCATCAAGAATTGAAGAGAGAGAGTCCATTTTCAATTGACATTCAGAATCTAAAAGAAGGCATTGAGCCAACTTTTGACCCTGCCACAATGCTATATCTCTCCATAGGAGAATTAGATTCAGAGGGAAGAAGGACTGAGCCTATTGACTCCAGTTCTGGCAAGGAAAGGCTGGGACGATTTCCCTACGGAGACGGAAATATCGTAACATATCTCCTGGAAAATACCAAGCAGAAAGGAGATATGACAGTTCTACATGATCTTCTATCGAAACTTTCTGACGGATTATCTGAAGATAATCTTGGAGAGTTAGGATTCAGACATGGTTTTGGAGGATTAACACTACTTGGATGGTTGAATATAGAGGAGGTATCAGAATTGAGTAGCGCTATTCGGTCTGGACGTTGGAAAGTCCTTTCCGAAGAGCCCCTAGATGGTGGCGTTGATTATGCTTTCAGACTTTTACTTGCAATGCTAAGGACTGCGCAAAGAAGAAGATGTGGAGTTCTAATGAGAAGGCACTCTTAGCTAGAATTTTTCACCAGTTAGACGTTCGAACATTCCTGCATAAAGATCAGCGGTTTGATCGATGATTTTACTCGGAAGAGCTGGGATGGGAGGTTCTTCTGAACCTGCCTCTCTGGCTTCATAGAGTTGCTCATAGTGGCCGGTTGAGAGATAATGCTCCCTGACAAACTCCTTAGATAGAGACACTATATTTCCATTTTCATAATCATCAGCCGCCCACCACCTATCTTCGTCTAGAGTCCCGAATGAGTCAACTAGAACAGGTACTCGACCGGGGCCAAGGGCGAATTCTTTCTTTCCGTCAACATGTATAAGTCCCCTCTTGGATGCTTCAGTATGTATAATTTCGTCTATCTTAACAACGATATCAAGAATACTATCGAACTCCTCATCGGTTAAGTTAGAAATCTCTAATGCTTCTTTACGATCTAGTAACCTGTCGAATTTCTCAAATTTAGTGGAGACTTCCAGATATGGAGACGGTAATTTAACACCTTCATGTAATACAGTTCCGGGCTCGAATCCAAATTCCTCTGGCCCTACTTCGCCCCTGTCATACCTTCTCCAACCTCCACCTGCGAGGTAGTGTCTACAAATGACCTCAAGAGGAACGAAAACATTCTCCATATCGCGGGGAATCGCTCCAGGCTCTCTGATTACTTCGAACCTTCGCGCCAGAACCCTATCTGGAGCATTCATTTCGATAATGTGAGTTTCACATATTTCGGCTTCTTCAACGAGTTTGAACCAATGGCATGAAGTCCTGTTTAGGCTCTCTCCCTTTCTAGGGACCAAGCTTGGTATGATCTGATCGAAGACACTGATCTGATCCGTATACCTAAATTCTATGATATCTGGATCATCCGTACTCCATACTTCCTTTACTTTGCCCTTGTATAGCATGTCTACCATGGTGCAAGGAGGGGAAAGATGATGATGAACATTACTGAAAGACATTCAGATTTTCGAGTACCGCCGGGACTATATCCGAAGAACCTCGCCAAGCAATGGGGAGCGGATGATTGAAACAATGAAATCTGAGGGTCGGAGAAGATATCCCTTTGCATTTCCAAGCTTTTTCTCGATCGTATTAATGTCATTACTAGTACTTTCCATCCCAGCTAATGCACAGGAGTACAGAAGTGGCTGGGACATTATTGACAGTGGCACCACAGAAGACCTCTATGCTGTAGAGTCACAAGGAAGTGAGATTTGGGCATTTGGAGAAAATGGGATAATGATAATGAGTTTAGATGGGGGACTGACTTGGGAAGTTAGCGAATCTCTAACATCATCTGATTTGACAATATCGAGCTCTGGCTATGGATCGTTCCTAACAGCTAGTAGTGACGGTACAATTTTACTTAAGTCGGCCAATGATTCAGTATGGTCAGACATTACAAACGACTTCGGAAATGAGGGGATTCATGGTGCCTGCCTTACTGGTGTGTCTGAGTTGGTAATCGTTGGTGGAAATGGGACCATATGGACTTATGAGATGCAGGAGTGGACCAATCGTTCGGTTTCAGGATGGGATTTGTTAGACGTATCTTTCTTGGATTCAGAAAGAGGAATTGCTGTCGGAGAACAGGGGACAATTCTATTCTCAGACGATGGCGGAGAATCCTGGGATTACAGAGATGCACCTTCAGAGGCTTCATCTTCAAGGATCACTGATATAGAGTTCTTCAGTGAAATTAGGGCATATGCTATTACAGATGAGGGAGGAGTCATCAAGTCTTCGAGAGAAATTAACACTGCAGTGGGATTTCTCTGGAATATGCAATATTTTGAGTCTGAGGGCAACTCAGATAATCTTGGAGAAAATCTAACATCGATAGAGATAGCAACGACAAATAAATTTCTTCTTTCTGGCAAAGAGGGATACCTCTCTATGAGTAAAGACGGGGGCAATATAGTCACCAGACAGACCATACCCCTACATAATTCTACATCATTCAATGACATAACAATGATGGATAGTTTCAACGGTGTAGCAGTAGGCAGTAATGGATCCTTACTTCTGACGGAGAGATCTGGAGAGGACGAGCAGATTGGTTTTGAGGTTATGGACTTCTCAGAATTTGGAAACTTTGTAGACTACTCTAAGGGGATGTTGATTGATGGTTTGTTCGCTACAGTTAACATAGTAATGTTCGGAATTTTCCTCGGATTCTTCCTAGGTGTATCACTCTCAATGATGAAGACATCACCCACTACTTTGAAGGAAATTTCTCAGAAGAGAAGCCTAACAGTTGTAAGGGTCGCTGGAATCATCTTTACGGTTATTGGAGTATCCCTTCTGAGGCACCTAGTTCCCATAATTAGAAATCTAGGATTGGATGGTTGGGAATATATTTACGCCCCGATTGGAATCATTAACCCTGATGGAATAACAGGGGATCTACAATTCGAAAACTTCCTATTTCTGATACTAGGAATTAGTCTCTTACTTTTGGGAATACTCTTCGCTTCGGCGAATGGCGAGTATAAGAAATCCCATTTCAATATCATAGGCAGGGATATTATTTGGAATCCCTGGGGAGTCAGGCCTCTAAATTTCGTTGCAACTATTTATACAGATATTTTTAGAAATACTCCATTGATTGTACAGTTTTTATTCATACATTTCGGAGTCCAGATAGGTGCGTTAATCGGAGACCCTGGTGCAGAGATGTTAGAAGATTCAAGTAACTTTATTCTATCATTCTTGAGAGATGATATTCTTTCTAACAGGGCATGTGTTAGTGCTATTTTTGCGTTAGGACTGAACTCTGGAGCGTATCAATGTGAGACCATTAGAGGAGCTATCTCGGCTATACCTTCTGGACAGATGGAAGCGGGAAGAAGTATAGGTCTGAATTATATGCAGACAATGAGACTTGTAATAATGCCTCAAGCCATTAGGATATGCATTCCTCCGATGGGTAACGAGATGGTAAATCTAGTACTAAACTCGTCACTTGCCATGGTTATAGGCTATTCCGAGCTTACTCGAAAGGCCAAGCTAATCAACGCTGTGACTTTCCAGGTATTCTGGTCTTATGGAATGGTCTTAGTTTCCTACTTTATCGTTACATGGACACTAGCATTATTCCTAAGATACTTGGAGAATAAAACTAGGATTCCTGGACTTGGAATATCCGGAGGAAGCTGAATGAGCAATGTACTAACAATTGTAGATATGCACAAGACATATGCTGGTGGAGTTCATGCAGTACGAGGGGTTTCATTTGATGTTAATCAGGGCGAATCAGTAGCCATAATTGGTTCGTCGGGAAGTGGCAAGTCTACGGTATTAAGATGTATTAACAGGCTAATTGAGCCGACTGAGGGAGAAGTAAGACTTCGTGGGAACCTGATTAATACTCCCTCAGCAGATATTAATGATGTAAGATCTAGAATTGGGATGGTCTTCCAGTCATTCGAGCTATTTTCTCACCTTAGAGTCATTGATAATATCACTCTTGGACTAAGGCATGTTAAGAAAATGAGCAAAAGAGAAGCTGAGGCTGAGGCTCTTGAGGTTCTGGAAAAGGTAGACATGCTAGACAGAAAGGATGCTTTTCCGGGAAATCTATCTGGAGGGCAGAAGCAACGTGTCGCTATTGCTAGAGCGCTTGCAATGAAGCCTGAAGTAATGTTATTTGATGAGCCCACGAGTGCTTTGGATCCAGAATTGATTGGCTCGGTTCTGAAAACTATCAGAGGACTGGCCGATGAAGGCATGACAATGATAGTCGTAACACACGAGATAGGCTTCGCTAGAGACGTGGCAGACAGAGTGATCTACATGGACAAGGGGCTAATAGCGGAATCTGGGAAGTCATCAATCATAGATAATCCAAAAACCGAACGTCTGAAGAGGTTCTTGTCTTCCATCACAGAGGAAGACTAGATCATTCCCTGTGAGGTCATAGCTTCTGCGACCTTTAGGAATCCAGCAATATTCGCTCCAGCAACATAGTTACCAGGCATTCCGAATCTTTCAGCAGTTTCATATGCATTCTTGTGGATATCGACCATTATGGCATCTAGCCTAGAGTCGACCTCTTCACGAGTCCATGATAATCTGAGACTGTTCTGACTCATTTCAAGTCCAGAAGTGGCGACTCCCCCCGCGTTAGATGCCTTTCCTGGGGCAAAAAGAATTCCATTCTTGAGGAATACTTCGACAGCTTCTGGAGTGCAAGGCATATTCGCCCCTTCTGCAACAGCGATTACCTTGTTTGCGACCAGCATTTCCGCTTCAGAGCCGTTCAGCTCATTTTGAGTGGCACAAGGAAGAGCAACGTCAACATTCACCCCCCATAGGCCATTAGGAGTTGGCTCGGGCTCAGAAGGGTTAAACTGGACGCCATCGAAATTATCTGCATACTCAGAAATTCTTCCTCTTCGGTTATTCTTTAGATCCATAATCCAATCTAACTTCTCTCGATCGATTCCTGAAGGATCATGAATCCATCCGCTGGAGTCAGACATTGTAACCGGCTTACCTCCAAGATCGAGAACCTTCTCACAAGCAAACTGCGCTACATTTCCAGAGCCTGAAATTGACACTGTTGCTCCTTCGAAAGATCTTCCAGTCGTCGCCAGCATCTCACGTGCGAAGTAAACTAATCCATATCCAGTAGCTTCTGGCCTAATTAGGGAGCCTCCGTAAGATCTTCCCTTTCCGGTTAAAACGCCCGTGAACTCGTTGGCTAGTTTCTTGTACATTCCAAACATGTAACCTATCTCTCGTCCTCCGACACCAATATCTCCAGCTGGCACATCTAAATCAGCACCGATATGCCTCCATAATTCCATCATAAAGGATTGACAGAATCTCATTACTTCAGAGTCCGACTTACCCTTTGGATTGAAATCAGAGCCTCCCTTTCCTCCTCCCATAGGCAATCCAGTAAGGCTATTTTTGAAGACCTGCTCAAAGGCTAAGAATTTCAATATGGACTGATTTACACTTGGGTGAAACCTAAGGCCACCTTTGTAAGGTCCGATTGAGCTACTCATTTGAATTCTGTACCCCCTGTTTACATTGAGGTTTCCATTATCATCATACCAAGGGACTCTGAACTGAATAATTCTTTCAGCCTCGACCATCGCCTCTATCACTGGCATATATTCGGGATATTCCTCAATTACTGGAGAAAGGCTCTCGAGAACCTCTTCTACTGCCTGATGAAACTCAGGTTGGTTCGGGTCTCTTGCAATTACGCTGTCGTATACTGATTTAATTCTGCTATCCATAGCACTCACCGGCGGTTGAAGATTCCTTTTTTAGGTACCAGCCGCCTTTGCGAGCGGTCTTACCCTTTTGAATCATATCCCAGCAGGGCATGCATGAATGTATCAATTAAGAGAATAGGATGTTCTCGGATACTTGTGAAACCTTGCCTTCATATCCAGGCAGGGTCATGACATAGAATACGGCCTGACTAACCTGTCTATTTCTGAGTGCCTCAGCGATTGGAGTGTGTTCCCTCAACCATCTAGTTCTCCCATCATCTCCAATAATTCTAATATCCACCTGAGACATCCTTGGCTCAGCGAGTAAGAGCTTGATATTTGGTACGTCTATGGCAACGTAACCAGGTTCCAGTCCAGATCTACTAGCTATCTCGTCTTCAAATTCTCTCCTCTTATTGGAATTAGAAGCAAGTTCTGCCAGTAAATTGATGTCTTCCTCACTTAGGTCTTGCCTTCTTCTGGATAAACATACTTTCAGCAGTTGTCTATACTTGAGTCTCCTGATCATATCTCTAGCGAAGTCACCCGCCTCATGCATTACTTGCCAAATCTCTGCATCCACTCTCCTCTGTAAATCAAAAGAGTCGGGAATATTTTCTTCACTTCGCTCTACTGCCCTCGACAGCATTACCTCTGTAACTCTGGTGACCCGATGGAAATATACTGCACTGTACATCAAACCTCTGGCTACAAGCATTCCTTCTAGCGCTGGGAGGCCTCCTTCTTCCACTGAGATATCGCCTCCATGTCTTTCTAGGCACATTATTAGCCTTCTATGATCTATTACACCATGCTTTACGCCAGTAAAGTGTGAGTCCCTAAGTAGGTAGTCAATTTGATCGCAGTCTACAGGGCCATGAATCAGGTGAGCCATGGTCTTGTCGTTTTGAACAAAATTTGTTCTCCCTTCGGACCAAGAGAGGAGATTTCTCTCTGATCCCCTGGCATCTGGACCTCTGATTAGGCCAGCGACCTCCTTAGGATCTATGCCATGATTCTCAAGAATCTCAGGAACGCTAATTCTATTCTGAATTGAAGATTCTTCGCCATCCCTCAATACATCATAATCGCCAACAATTATTCCCTCTGTAATTGACATATGGTCTAAACCTCCCCTCTCATGTAAGATATGCTCCAAAGTATGAGAATATGGTCCATGACCTACATCATGCAGTAGCGCAGCTACGCTAACAGTATCAGTCTCATAACTATCGAGTCCGATAGACTCTGCCATCATACCAGAAACATGTGATACACCGAGGGAGTGCTCAAAACGGGTATGGTGCGCTCCTGGGAATACTAAATGTGCTAGTCCTAGTTGTTTGATGTGGCTTAACTTATTCATCTCAGGGGTTTTGAGAAGCTCCTCTCTGACTCCGTCAATCCTGAACTGTCCATGGATTGCGTCATTGATTGTTTTCATTGCAAGCCCGGTGTATGCGAGAGTGTGCTCCCCATTAATGGAACTGATGTGGTATGTTACAAATAATTGCAATTCAATTGCATTTCATTTGAGATACAATTAATACCCCCCTCCCCTTTCGACGGTCTAGAAGGTAGCCAGTATGTCCGGTCACAGCCCAATGGTTTCGCTGAGAATACCCGAAGATCATCTTCTGGAGCTAGATCAATTAGTAGGGCTGGATGGAATGAGAAATCGTTCCGATGTTATTCGAACGGCGGTTAGAAAATACCTCACTGATGAGCATCACATTAGTGGAGACAGGGTAGAAGTTAACCTGGGACCAGATCTAAGTTCTAGGATGGAAGATTTCTGTAAGTTGCATGGTGAAAAACCTGACTCAGTTTTGAGGCAGGCGGCCAGGGAACATATCAGGAACGTTACTCTTGAAGATACTAAGGTTACAGATTTAATTAACTCTAGAATGAATGAACTTAGGGAAAGAAGTAATGATGATTCAAACGCTATATGAGGTGGCGAGGGAAATGTGTGAGGATGGGATGCACGGAACCACCGCGGGGGGGCCTGATGGCCCCCTCGCACCCAAATATAACGGTCTAAGTGGACTCAGAGATAGGGCCATGAAAGCTCTAGGAAACGGTTTCTAGTAATCAATGTCTACCCAATCTTCTTGGCCGTCCTTTTCACGGTAAAGGTATGAGTGAGCATGCCGTGCGTAATTCTGGAATATTTTTCGCTCATAAAGTAGCCAGAAAATCTCAGTTCGAGATGATTTCAGATGGAATTGATACTCTTACCGAGGGAGGATTCCTCCTAGCAGCCGCCCCGACTGGAATCGGAAAAACAGCGGCTGCACTAGCTTCAGCTCTCCAAGCCTCATTTGATAATAATATGGCTACTGAAAAACCTAAGATTATTTTCATGACGGGGAGGCAGTCTCAACATAGAATCGTAGTCGATACTGTTCGTCAGATTAACTCTAGAATACCAGATGGGATTCGAAAAATATCACTGGTAGATATTATCGGCAGGGAAGGGATGTGCGAATACGTAGATCGTTCTACTGGAAAATGTAGTTGCGAAGGGGACGTAGTTGAGGAAACTCGTAAGGCTAGACGCTCAGACCTGAGAAAGAAGTTACTTGAACAGCCTCGACATGTTGACTGGAATGTAAAATATGGCAGATCTAGAAAGGTTTGCTCTTGGGCCACTGCCAGAATGGCTGCAGGACACGCTGACATTCTTGTATGCGACTACAATCATGTTTTCGTAGAAGGGGTGAGAGAGGCATCCCTACCTGCGATGGGCATTGAATTGGAAAACTCGATTCTAATTGTAGATGAGGCTCACAACCTACCGGACAGGATTAGGAGTGGATTGGAGAGGAGGGTTACCGATGATGTTTTCAGAAGGGCGCTGGATAATATAGAGGAATATAAGGGAAATTTAGAGAAGATTGATTCTGAACTAGACTTACCCGAATCAGGACAGCTTCGAGATGTGAGGCAACTGGAAATGCAGGTTAAGTCGCTCCAAGCCCCTATGATCAATTGGTTGGAAAAAAAGAAGAAGGAGAACGAGGCAACCAAAGGAGATGATATGAGAGTATCTACTCAAGATTTCCTAGATGTATTCTCCAAGGCAACTGAAGGAGTACTTGAGGATGATGAGGGTGACGATATATCTAGAATTTTGTTGATGGTTAGGCGATTATTCTCAGTGACAATAGACGAGGAAGAAGATTCGGATGACGAGGAGCAGAATGATTGTACCAGAATAGCTGAGATGCTAGAAATTTGTATAAGGTTCAGAAACAGTTCCGCTTTGTCTTTGGTATTTGATGAGCTTCTCGATATCCCACGTATTACATGCCACCTTCTTGACCCGAGTGTAGTGGGAAAATCGGTGTTTGAGAGTTGTCGTGGTTCGATTCTGATGTCTGGGACGCTCTTCCCTCCTATGATGTATTCAGAGATACTAGGTATACCTGCGAAGAGGACTGTATCTAAGATATATTCATCGGACTTTCCAGTTGAAAATAGGCCGGTGCTAATCGCAAGTGATGTTACTAGTAAGTTCACTGAGCGTGAAAGAAGTATCCCGATAATAGGGCAACATGTCAGAGCAGTTATTGAGAATACAAATGGGAATGTAGCTATCTTCGCACCCAGCTATTCTATGATGGAAAGAATACATTCAGATTTCGTAAATTTAGGATGGAGTAGTAAAAAAATTCTCAAGGAAGAGCAAAGAATGAGTAAAGGGGGCGTAGAATCTATGATTTCAAAGCTCTATGAACAGAAAGAAATGGGAGGAGCTGTAATCTTTGGAGTTCTTAATGGTAAGCTTTCAGAGGGTGTTGACTATTCAGATAACGTCCTGGATTCATTAGTTTGTATAGGACTTCCACTTCCTCCTCCTAGTTCCAAACAGGATTCATTGATAGATTACTTTACTAAGAAATTTGATAGAAATAGAGCTTGGAAGTATGCCAGCCTTCAACCTGCCGTTAATAGTGTTCTTCAAGCCCTAGGAAGACCGATAAGGAAGAAGGAAGATAGAGCAATAATTGTATTATTAGAGAGTCGAATATTAGAGCGCAGGGTGAGTGATTGTATGCCTCCAATGATGAAGATCCAAACCTCAAGTCCCTCCAGAACTGCAGAGAGAGTTAAGGCATTCTTTGAGATCTAGTGAGCAATGGGTTCATGCCAGACCGTCTCTTCCGAAGGTCATGGAATGGGTCAAAGTTTCGATAGGGGAAAAGGATAGTGACGTTCCTAAGATGCCTACACTTTCAGGATCATACGATGGCTTGGACTCTGATGCCTCGTCCTCGCATCAAAAATTCTTTACAAATATTCCTCACATGACAGAAGTGATTGAAAATCATGAAAGGTCTACAGGAAAAGTATTGCTTCCCGGGAATGACTCAATGGGCGGTTATGAATCGATTAAATCATTTGAAGAGAGAGTCACTGTAATCGGTGCTGAGTCTCTGGGGGATGGATTACAGATACCTCTATCTAAATCTGTCAGAGAAGAGGTGCTTCTTCAAGAGGCAACTACTGAATCAGGGCAGTTAATCAGATTGGTTGCTCCGGAAAAATTTGGAGGCAGGGTAGAGTCATTCAAGCTACCAACTGGAACTACCTTGAATGAGGCTTTCTGGGATGGAGATAGGTTGAAAATCACCTTCAACTACTAATCCTCGATTATTTTTCCTTTGGACCTTAGTGGAACTTCCTCTAATTGATCAATTTCTTGTAATACCGAGTTAAGAGCCATTTGCGCACTTTCCCTATGTTGGTTTCCTAGAACGTGACTTGAGTACCTCGCTTCTTCGAATATCCTATCAAGGGATAGTAACGCCTGTTCGCTTATTGGAAGTGCGCTTCTGATTGCCATTTCGAATTCTCTTACGGTTTCGAAATCTCTTCTGAGGAATCCTCTGCTCATTAGTATCTTACAAAGTCCTTCATAGCAATTGAATATCGCTTCCCTAACTTCGTCTCCAGCCGCTAGAAGTTCTGCAGTGTAGCTAAAGACACCAGCCAATTCATCAATAGCGGCCTTCTTTCTATTTCTTATGGTGACTACTAGAGCGGAAACTCCGATCATAAATACGACCAGAAGAATTGATATTATTGCCGGCCTCAGTAGGGAGTCGGAAGCTTCTGCTTGATAGTTTATGTTGACCTCACTAAACTGGGCAAGTTGAGTTGCATTGACTGGGTCAATAATATCCGAGTCAGAGCTAAACTCAATTTTCAACTCGCCCCAGAAATCCCTATCCCAAAATGAGTGGTCATCATGGAATGATTCGAACTGATAGTTGAAAATTCCATTCATATCAGTCATCCCAACGACGGTAAAGAGAGTATCCGTATCATTAGTTAGTCTGGCAGTAATTGAGACTCCCTCAACAGGAGGGGCACGATTATCATCAGAAGCAGTTACGTTGATTTTTCCAGAAATCTTAGACTGTCCTCTTTCGATGAAGATTTTATCGGGAATGAATTCGAAGTCTACACTAACTAGAATCTGTAGATCAAATTCAATTGATGCCCCATTCAGGAACCTCTCAGCATCTGGTTCAACATCAATTGTGAAGATAGAATTACCAGGAGGCATGTATGTCTTTGCATTGGAAGTAATCAGGAACTGTCCTGTAGCTTGATCCCATGAAATAATTGCATTGGGCTCAAGAGATCCCTCCCACAGGAGTGACATTTCCATCTCTTCCATAGTATTTCCGTCTCCCCCAATTTCTAGTACTCTGCCTCTGACCCTGATTGGCCTAGATTCATCGCTTCTAACTACCTCATCAGAGATTAGGAGTATTTCCACATTGATATCCGCTCTTGAGAAAACAGTAGTATTTGTTGAATCGGATAGATATAGTTCCTCTCCGTAGAAATTGACTGAAACTAGGTGAGCTCCGCGAGATATAGAGTATCCTAGTTCGTGCGTGAATGAGAAAGTCCCATCCGCTCCAGTAGTCACCACTAGTATCTCAATGCCATCCAATAGGAATGAGACCTCCCTATTCTCTAATCCAGGGGTACCGGGAGTATCAGAATCATATAGCCTTCCAGAGAAGTTCCACGTACCGCCCCTAGTTGCTACACTATTCTCGACATTCAGGGTAATGGTAGTATGATACGCAATTGTGAGATTTGTTTCTACAGAGGTCTGACGATAGTAACCTTGGTCAGGAGATATTACAGTTACAGGGTGGACTCCCACATCGAGGAATTCGGAGACTACCCAAGAAAGATGCCAACTACCATCTTCTTCGGTCACTGTAGTCCCTATCAATATACCATCAACAAATATCTGTAGTGAGTGATTTGAAAGCCAACCATCGGGAAGATTATCCCTGACGTTCCCCCTTAGATTCAGTACGTCTCCAACCGCGACTGGCATTGGATCTTCCACGGTCAGGGTTGTTGGAGAGAACACAGTGAATATTGTTGTTGAGTTTGAGCCAAGAATAAATTCCTCTCCCTGGAATAATAACGTAACTTCCCTTGGTCCGAGAAGCATATCGGAAGGAACGGGGAAGAATAGGCTGAATGAGCCGTTTCCATCTACATTGAGTGATGTCAGCATTTGACCATTCATGTAAGCTTCAAGGGCCCTATTTGGAAGAGGTCTTCCGGCTCCATCGGTTAAAATTCCTTCAATCAGCAAGAGTTCATTTCTATCTATTTCTCCCTGAGGAGTAGTTAGGACCACCTGTGAAGTCTGCGTTACATTGAATGGAGAGGTAATGATTGAAGATAGGTAATACTCTGGATTCAGCGAGTCTCCTTGCCCCATTGGATCCACCCATGTAAAGCCACCTAGGAACTCAATACTGAATGTATGCTGACCATAGTCCATGTCAAGTGGAAGATCGTATGTGATTTGCCATGTCCCAGATGTGGAGTTTGAAACGTCAATATACAGTGGACCTACATCGATTCCATCTATGTAAAGATGGACAACTCCCCCCTTTGGAGAACCGTCCTCTACTAAGGGTAATCCGCGCTCATCTAAGAGAGTGCCACTGAATATCACACGCTCCCCTGCTACGGCAGAGCCAGAGATATTCGACACTTCTATGACAGTTGGAGCCAGGATGATTATCCTAGTCCATGTTTGGTCTCCGGATAAGCCAGTAGTTCCATTGATTCCATCAAAAACTGCCGTCACAGTCATCGGACCTGGAACTCTATTTGGGTCCGTTGACAGGTTTGTATTAATTAGGCCATTTGAATCTGTAAATCCTGACCAAGTCTCGATTCCATCCACTAGGATTTTGACTTCCACATTACCAACATTTTCTCCAGCATTGTCCATTATCGAAATATTGAGATTTAATGGGTCTCCTCTGATAGTTCTTGCATCGGGATCCAAATCGGTTGGATCAATGATAGAAATCATTGAGAAGCCCCTACTATCGAAGGTTCCATTGCTCGAGCTTGAGCTGTAGTAGTTTACAGTGGGCGTGTAAGTTGCCGAGATGTTGTGAGTCCCTCTCGGGAATGTCATATCCAAGAAAATCCTGGCTGACCAACTACCGTTAGAATCAACAGCTCCACCAGATACTGAGAATCCAGTAGAAACATTATCGATCATGAAGGTAAGACTCGGCGAGAGTGGATTTCCTGACCTATCAACAATTCCGCTACCGTTACTCGAAGTTAGATTTCCAGATACATCAAGGAAATCACCTGCAGTCGGGTTGGCGGTGATGGGACTAAATGATATAGAGGTCGGAGATCTAACAATGATCGTGTTAATGTACGTGAATGAAGTATGCAGAGTCTCAGTTCCATTCGATCCATTAAACATGAGCATGACTGAAATCGCCCCCAAAGGATGAGAGTGCGGGACATCGAATGAGAAATTTACGTATCCACCAGAATTGGAAGAAATCTCAGATGTCATCCAGGTATCATGGAATTTGGCGGATACGTTCATTCCGGCGATTTCTCTATCATTATTAGATGACTCTGCGAGCTTGGCCCCGAAGGAAACCGAGGACCCTCGATCCACTATTGTATTTATCAGTGGGACCCGATCAATGAATTGAACAACCCCCCTTACCAAAATTGAATCAGAACCTGTCCCAGTCAAGTAGAAAGGACTACTCCCATTTTCAACGCTAACTACGACCGTCTTGAGTCCGTTTGAAACCCCGTCTCCTAATGGATCGGTCGGTACAGAAATTGAAAATGTCCCATTAGGAGAAGTTGCGAAACCGGTTACTAGCTTCTCACTAGGATCATTGAGGAAGAATATCTCTATTGAGACTGGTCCACTAACTGTCCTATTGATGTCGAAGGAATCCATTACTTTACCTGTTACTAGGAATGACTGCCCTGCAGTTACTTCGGGAAGAGGGGAGTTATCTATCCGGACGTTGCTAACAACCTGAACTGTCAGGTTCATGTAGCTCTCATTGGCAAGCCATCTGCCTGCATCTTGAGATTCTAGTGAGTCGGTTAAGTCGTCTGGAGCCAGGATAAGAACGTCATAGTACCCAGGAGGAGCATCGCTGGGTATCGTTGACTGGAATTCAACAACACCATCATTTCCAGTGACAGAGGTATTCAATAACTGCTGAAGAGGACCACCCCAATCGAAGTATATTTCCACAGTAGCGTTAGATAGCCTCTCGTTGCTCTCAATATCCCTGACTGTAGCTGAAGCGGACAGATTTTCTCCTGCGACCACTATTGCGCTAGTATTGGTAGATTGAACATCGAACATTGTCTGTATCCCAATATCGAGAGAGTTTTCGGTAGCAGGATCGAAGAAGTAGGGTATTCCGCCCGGTGAGTTCTTTTCGAAGTCTAAGACCAGAATCGCCTGATATACTCCAGAGCCAATCCCACTAGGCATCGAGAACGATATGTTGTATTCTCCAGTGGTAGTATCTAACCACTCTGATCCCAATGTATACCTATCTGGAGGAAGAGGGTTGCCATCTGGTCCAGCAGGTAGGCTTGATGGGACATCCAAGAACAGGGAGACAGAGGTATTGTTGCCTAAGACAGTGGAATTCAAATCGGAATCGATTACTGATCCTGAGATCCATGTAGTGTTGCCCATTGGTACCCACTCGGTACCAAGATTGAAAATCGGCGAAGCCCTACCTTGAATCCTGACATTGTCGGTTGTTTGGTTAGGACTAATCCAAGTAGAACCATTGTAGCTCAATACCCAAGGATAGTCACCTGCAGGAGTTGTCAACGATGGAGACCAAGAAGGTACTATTTTGGGAACATCCGGATCCGAGATATTCCAAACTTCGGTTTCATTGACAGACAGGGAGAAGAAGCCTGGGAAGGTGGTGATTTCTGCTCCAGTGTGATCGGATAGGGAGACTAAGATATCAGATGTGGATCCTTTAGGGGCTGGAATCATAGTGTAATTGAACACGATGTAGCTCTTTATGCCATGTTGGTCAACTACAGTGGTTTCATCCTTTGCGAAAAGCTGATCGGCCAGATATTGATACCTTATCTCAACAAGTCCCGCGGGAATAGGGACATCAGAATCAAGGAAAGTCCAATTCACGGCGAATTGTCCAGGATTAGAGAGCCAGTCACTATCATTAAGATACCAGGAGTTGAGGGTCTGGAAAGGAGCATTAGTACCAGATCTCCTCATCTGTAATGTCAATGTCCCATTCAGAGACTCTGGGATCTCAGATTTGCTGAGGGCGGTACCGTTGAGGTAAATTCTGTTATTAATCTCAAGTACTGTATTGTTCAATCCCTGACCTTCAAGTGAAACAGTCAGGTTTGGAGCCTGTGTAAGATTCAGATTGATTGTTTCTGAGTATGGCCTGATGTGGAAAACAGGACCAGATGCATTGTTTAGATCGAACTGATGCCAACCGGTGTAATCAAGTGTGGCTGGAATAAGTCCTTCTTGCTCGCTTTCGTTGATAGAAACTGTGAACTCGAAATATCCCCCTGGTCCGATACTGGATATCAGGCTGACTGGACCATCTTGAGAAGTAGTATAATTCATCAGTATCTGCATGCTATCAATAAGCGAAATATCATTGTAAGGTATATTCTCGAGAGAGACTGAACCAGTAATGGTAGTATTGACACCTATTCCTATTTTTGGCTCTGTGATTGGCCGAGGCTCACTTAAAGAGAGGGTGATATCATCGGTAATATTTACGTTCCAACCTGAGAAAATACCTTGTGAGCCCACATAATCAAGTGTCTTAGTCATTATAACCAATGAGGAATTTCCCGGATTAACCGCTTCAGTGGGCATACCCGTGATATTGAATGAGCCATTGGAGTCAGTTACAGCCGTGCCTACAAGATGCTGAGAAACTGCCGCCAAGCCTGGTATTTGATTGGTCATATTTGATTCAACGAGATACATCTCAACGCCTACTCCTGCGACGGATGTCTGATTATCTGTGAACCTTAGAGTGCCGTTCATCCATATCGACTGGCCAGATAGGTCTCTGTCCAACCATAGTGGGCCCCAAGACTCATCTGTTACCTCAACTAGTGACATTGCAGGACAGGCCTCGAATGGAATCCATCCCAAATCTGCATTTCCAAGATTTTGGTTTGTTTGTAAGTGAACCTCTACCCACGAAGAGAAGTCTTTTCCATAAACCTCGAAAGCTTCACCGTTCCAATAACCTCCAGAGAACCCCGTTACCTTCCTCACAGGGATATCAGCAGTTCTTAGCATGACGGCAAAGAGCGAAGTAAATTGGTCACAGCTTCCCTCAAATGAATTATTGAGAATCCAATATGCCATATCAGACTCTTCTCCTAAACCAGTTATTTCCCCTAATGATGGAATATTGGTTCCATTGTTATTTCTCAGGAATGTAATTGTGTCATTACCTTCTGTGATGAAGTCAGCTATGGCAGATACTTTATCCCATGCCGATAACGCTCCGGATTCATTGATTATCGATTGTGTTATTCCGGAGACGAATTCATTCATATTGCCCCTTGAAGTAAAGATTGGAGGAAGATCTGTAGCATAGTCAGATCCAGTAAACACAGTAGAGTTATCTCTGATTGCCTGAGTGATGTTTACTTGTGGAGTAGTGATAAACATTGTATCAATCGGAGAACTGTCTACGATTATATCCCTTGTGAAATTAGAAAAATTCAGCCCTGCAGTTGGATCAGTCCAACCTGTGAAATTTACCGTATTGTGGGGCAGAATAAGCTCCTCCCCGATATCAGCCACTCCCGGTCCTCTGTAACTAATCTCCCAGCCCATTAGGGTTGAGTTATCCCAGAATTGCTGATCTGAGACCCCTTGTGTAGTAGAGAATCCGGGCACCATTTCAGTATTGCCTACAAGAGAGGTATTTACGCCCCATGATATCCCAGTGTATTGATCGTACGTGTGCCATCTCCAGTAAATTGTATTCTCAGGGTTTAGTATAGATGATTGATTTGTGGCATAGAGGTAAATGGAATTAGGGGAAATATCATCTGACGGATCCCAGGGATTGTTCGGAGAGTCTTCACACTGGCCGTCCCAGTAGTCCGAGGTACACTCCTGTCCGTCTGGGACACCCCCTCCATCAGTATCGGGATCTCTCCAGTCAGTTCCAGTAGAGTTTTCGATTGTATCTGGGATTCCATCTCCATCCGTGTCTACCGGATTTCTATCATCATTAGGGTTATCTTGAGGATTTGTACCATCAATATATTCTTGGAAATCTGTCACACCTCCATTATCGGTATCTGACAAATTCCACAGGGTGAAGTAAGTATCGTTAGTGAAGTTCCCCCCCATGCCAGGAAACAATACTACGCATCCTGTTGTATTTTCAAAGTAATTATTCAATCCATCCCCATCGGAGTCAAGTAGGTTTTCACACGGGTCCAGAGGGTCAGTACCGTTTAGGATTTCATCTAAATCCTCTACTCCGTCCGAATCGGTATCCACAAGATTTGGATTGGTGGGGAATCCCCATGTGGACAGGTACTCTTCCCAGTCGGCGAGTCCGTCACCATCTGAATCGGAGTAATCATCGTCACAAATTGGATCATTAACTGCCCCTACAGTAGCATCCCAACACCACGAAAAGTTAGTGAAGAGGACTGTGGAAGTATTGGCCGGCAGGTCAACGTTAACGCTTCTTAGTACGTCTGAATCTATACTTTCATATCTGAACTCTACTAGAGTCCCATTAGATTGAACATAATACGCCATTGGAGCATCTGTCTGTCTCCAATCCAGAGGTGATTGATCCAATTCAGAAGTCGAGTTGAGAGTCAGAGAAGATGTGACTGCATCCCAACCAACTATTTGGAGAGTAAGTTCCTCTTCTGATAAGCAGGGATCAGAGTTATGGAAAGGTAGAATCTCATCACCGTCGGATACCCCTCCACCATCTGTATCGAAAACGTTCCAAAGTGTGCATGTCATATTCTCCTCCCAATTTTGAATACCATCCCCATCAAAATCTCCTGCATCCTCTATCCTAGTTGGATCAGTTTCGTTCATATCCACTATGCCATTGCCATTGAGATCCTCCTCCCCATCGTCAAATTGATCCCCGTCTGTATTGTTATTCCTAGGGTCGCTAGCTTGTGGCGGATCTCCATACTGACCATTGACCTCAACTCCATCTTCTATGCCATCAGAGTCAGTATCGACAGAGGTAGGGTCTGTTAAGAGAATTAATGCCTCATACGAGTCATTAAGTCCGTCTCCATCAGTATCGTTTGACTGAGGATCAGTGGACGTAATGCCATCTACCTCCGCAGTTAGAAATTGACATCCCCCTGGTCCCAGTGACAATACCGGATTACAAGGCGATTCGGTTGCAGTCATGGCTAGTGGACCGGGTCTGAAATACTGAGTAGGAGGAGTTGTAGAGCCATTTCTAGTCCCCCAAGCCGGATTGACATATTCCTTCAGATTGATTAGTCCATCGCCATCTGGATCCCCAAATGTACCATCCATATTACTGTTAGATGTCGGATCTAATCCATTAGCGGCTTCCCATCCATCGGGCATTCCATCTCCATCAGTGTCCCATCCATCTGGGTCCTCGTCGGCGATACCATCCCCGTCATCATCATCACTAGAGCAGTTAGCATCACCATCCCCATCTCCATCAAAGTTATCCACCATTCCATCTTTATCGTCGTCAAATGTGTTGAAGCAAATATTTCCCCTAGGATCTTCATCTGCACCATCAGAATTTAGACCTTGAATGAGTTGCATGGCACTTTCTTCATCCCAATCCCTGACTGGAACGGTTCCATTCCACCATACTCCATTATCTAGAACGTTTGGAGTAGATGGCAAATCCCAGCCAGAGGGCATAGAGTATTGATACTCATTGAGATTGGTAAATGCATCTCCATCCGGATCTCCAGTAGATCCATTATCTCCGTTTTGAGATAGAGGATTTAGTCCATACTGCCACTCCCACCCGTCTGGAAGTCCGTCGTTATCAGAGTCCCAGTCTTGAGGTTGTGTATTGATGTAGAATTCGAGACCGTAGGATAGTCCGTCTCCATCCTGATCTGAAGACGCTAAAGCCTCCCAAGCACTGAACTCCAACGCAGAATAGGAAGACAGTAGCATCAAGAGTGAGAATGTAATTGCTGAGCGGTGTTTTCTGGCCGACTTCGCATCTTTTGAAAGATTCACAATAGAGCCCACGCTACTCACCTCTAACCTAGGGCGGAAAGTAGGGCTCTTAAGAGGAATGGAGCGTCGTTCGGACGTTGCCTCAATCTATTAGACGAGTTCAATGTCGTCATCGTCGTAGACGTCATCCTCATCTTCTTCCTCTTCTTCGAGAGAAAACACCGGCGCGGGTATGTCATCAACTTCTTCTACATCTTCTTCTGAGTCATCCGAAATAGCTTCCAAATAAGCCATATGAGACTTCCATCTTCGACGATTCAATGCTGATTGGGTGCCGGCAATAAGAAGCATAATGGCGATAATCCCAACTACATATGTCGACAGTCTTGGATGAGTGAACTCATTCACTAAACGTTCTATCAGGGAGTCAATACCAACAGTCATTACAACCGTTGCCTTAGCAGTTGAGTCATCAGGCCAGCTTTGGTCAGTATCGAAGGGCGTTGCACTAACCATTATGCTAGAAGAGTCCCCATTATTGGATGACTCCGGGACAGAGACCTCTAGGACGAATGTCGCCTCCTCGAATGCCTCTAGAACAACTAGAACTGATCCGGATGGCCCGTCAATCTCTACGCTCCATGAAGAGGAGTCAGATTCGGCCTCGAGAAGAATCGTAAGCGGACTATTTCCGAGATTCTTCACTTTCATCTGAATCTCTACTGTGTCTCCTGGGGATAGTAGCCTATTTGGGGAAACCTGTACGATTTCTAGTGTTGGCTCATCAGAGTCTATTTCGAAGACCATCGGGAGATCAAAATATCTTGGGTCTTCATCGGGAGTATCCTCTACAACCCTAAGGTATACGGTGTGATTCCCAAACTCAACCTGGCTAGTGAGGGTGATGGTCACAAAAACTTCGGTCTCATCGCCAGGTGCTAGAGAGACTCTTGGAACAGCATTCCCAGAGTCATCTTCGATTCTGAACTGCCATTGCCCATATGCGGCATTCCTATCTTTATTCTCCTCTAGTGAAGCGGGATTCTGAATCCTCCACCATGTGGCCGACTCTCCAGATGTCATTGTATTCGTGATTTTAGCCCTTAGGGAGACTTCAGCATTTCCAGAACCGGGAGAACATAGAGATACTGTAATGTGCCCAAGTGGAGATCCATCGCAGTCATAGGAAACCTCTGCTCTGATTCCGAATGTCCTCTGAATTGTGAATTCAATTGTAGATGACAGGTTACTCTGGCCGGTGCTGACTACTTCTAATTCAACAGTGCCGATATCCGGATCCAGCCTATCAGATGAAGGTTTGACCAGGATTCTGAGAGTTTGTGTCTCATGCCTGTCAAGGAGGGCGGTGTGGAAAGTCCCGTCTCCATCATCCTCTAGAATTCTCTCGCCAGTGTCATTATCATATACCTGAATAATGGCTTTAGCTCTTTGTAGAACATCAATCTTGAACTCATCTGCATCAAAACCCGTATTGAAAATCTCCATCAAGAAAGGAGTGAACTGATCATAGTCAACATAGCTGTTTGCAGAAGCTTCGAAGTCGTCTGGTCTTGAAGAATTAGCTACAGCAACCTCATGATCTTCTGACCATATTGAAACTTGGGGAGGCTGGAAAACATCCATCTTCTTTAGGTCCAATTGTAATGTATCTTGATGCACTACCTGCAACACCCCATCTACCTCTGCCTCAGCTACAGCCCTGATGTCAATCGAGCTTGGGGCACCAGTGAGATCCTCAGGCGCTGTTAAGGTAAGGATAGGATTGAGTATGTCCCCTCCCGAGTTTAACGTGTATCCCCCGGGAGAGTCGAACTCTATAAGCCAAGAGCTAGGGAAATTTGTCAATACTTCTAGCTCTACATCCATTGATTTAGTCGAATCTCCCCTATGCACCATCTGGAGAGAGATAGGCGTTGTCTGCTCGGGGGCTATGTATTCAGTTGACCTATCTTGCCGATGATTTAATGCAACCCCCCACTGTTCCATATTCACAGGTTCATGCTCGACTATCACGCTGTTTCCCTGAATATCAGATACTTCGAGCTCGACGGAGTATTCGCCTGAAGGAATCCCACTTGGGTATGACCAGAGATACTCTCCGAAAATGCCTTGGCTTGTATCCTCAATATCCTCATCATCCTCGTCGATAACATGATCAATTCTGTAAATACCATTGGGGTCTCTCATCAACAATCTTACCGAATCAACATCATATCTACCGAAGCTACTTTTGACATCGAATGAAAATTGCATTACTCTTTCAGAGAGGATATCGTTAGGATACCAATCCAACTCAGCCCCTTCGGCTAGCTCCGCTCCCTCTCTTTGTAGTAGAACCAAGCTGTTAGCGATTGCATTGGCTTCAATTTCCAGAGTACTGAATCTTTCATCACCATCAATTTCGTTCCATGCCACTTCTGCTTCACAGCTCGATGATCCCCCCCATGGACTCCCGCCTCCACTGTCACATCCGGACATGTCAGCATCGATTATTAGTTCCAAGCGTTCATCCTTGTCTATTGTGAATGTCTCATCACTTCCAATATCGATTTCAAATGTCTCATGATCAAAACTACAGCTTTGAGTAAGTCCGGGATTGCAGGCTTCTGAAGACCAAGACGCCGAACCAACCTGAGATCCAGATGCTTTTAGAGTGAGAGTCCAGTCAACAGTAGCGGTATCTGGGCCTGTGGATCTAAGAAATATTCCGATTGGCAGGTAATAAGAGCCAGAACCCGAACCGTGGTTAGGTCTACCTGCTATCTCAAGACTTGAGAGCATCGGACTTGTCTTGAATTCGATGCTACTGCTTAATGCGCTCATGGACTCCTGACCCCCGGACTCAGGAACTTGTGTGGTGATGTATCCATCTCCCCCTGCAGATGAATTCTGAGATGCGATGTACATCGTGTAGAGGTTCATCTGAACATCACTCGAAGCGTTGAAATTAGTGGTTTCGTTTAGCTCACTATTGGAAACTGTAGAAGCCCCGTATGGTATGAGAAGGACCAAGCAAAGAGCCAATGCCATAGCCCTGCTCTTACGAACGTAGTTCGCTGTACTCCTCCCTTGCACGTTTTACCGCCCATGCAAGTGGCGTTAAAGCGTTCGTGCGCCTTGGGCCACTGATACGTCAATTATGGGGGTCGGCAATATGACTCATTCTGAGACTTCGAAGCGCTCGATTCAAGGAGTATGACCCCTTCCTAGTAACCTGCAGAGGTACCCGAGCTGGTCAAAGGGGCCGGACTTAAGCTCCGGTGCATAGTGCTTCGCAGGTTCAAATCCTGCCCTCTGCACCATTACCTCTTCCTAGACATCTTACAGCCGAATTTTGCATCTCCTTCGAGAATATCCATCTTGGTGATTTTTATTGATGCCTCGGAAACTTGGAGCGGGATCATTAGCTTGTCCAATATTCTTGAGCCTAAGGACTCAAGCAGTGAGAGTCTGGTTCCACTAATTGAATCCTCTATTGATTCCAGCAAATACTCATAATTCACTACATCAGTGATCTTATCTGATTTAGGAGGTTCTGAACCGGGTATCGATACTTCGATATCAAAACGTAACCTTTGGGGGAGACCTATCTCATGAGCGTGAATTCCGATATCAACTTCCCTGAATAGTTCGCTTAGAAAAATCACCGTCCTTCCAGGCCCCTTATCAACTGTAAAATGACTCGGTCCATCTGAATAGTGGTCCATCTTATTCCTCCGTCTCAAAGACGACGTCCCTACTCCTAGATAAGAATCGTTCACCGGAATCTGCATAAATTATCTGTCCAGTTACTGACTTGGCCGATATTAGGTATACCACGGCCTCTGCAATATCTGTTGCCGAGGGTCCGGATTGCAAAGGGGACTGGGATTGTGCCTTCTCAAAGCCCTCCATTGTTTGCTCCGGACTTGGTAGTGTATGGCCGGGAGCCACTGCATTTACCCTAATCGAAGGAGCCAGTCCCCTAGCAAGTGTTTCAGTCAATCCAGCCATAGCGAAACGCGAGGCGGTATACGACAGATAATCCGGGTTTGGCTGGGAAATCTTTTGATCGAGGATGTTGACCACAGAACCTACCTTGCCTGGAGGAAGGTTTCGACTTAGCTCTGAAATAAGTAAAGTGGGAGATAGGGCGTTGACGTGCATATGACGATTCCATGATTCTAGTGAAACGTTGGAAATATCATCGAAGTTGAATAACGAAGCATTATTGACAACTCCTAATACTGGGCCCATTTCTTGTTTGATTTCCTCGAATAATTTAGCCGGCATGGATTGATCAAGTAAGTCTCCAGAAAAACAGGCGGCTCTACCTCCTCTGGAATTGATTATATCTGCTAAATTGGACGCCTCATTTTCCGAAGAATTGTAGTGTATTGCAATGGCATATCCACAATCGGAAAGGCGCAAGCAAATCTCTCTTCCAATCCTAACTGCGCCTCCTGTGACCAGTATAACAGCCGCGTCCATGGGCATGGGAAGAGTTTCACTCCTATTACGGGTTGTATTGGACGACCCCAAAGGGGTCGATGAGAACGATTAACTCCGTACCACTATGCGGAACATATGATGGCGACGCGACTACCGACCGTTGACTCATCTCAAATTACTACAAATTCCTGTTCTGGAAATCTTGTTGAGAGCAATAAAGTTAGGGTATCAAGGGAGAGGAAAAGACTTCCAAAATGGTTCAAGACCAGTCTTCCAATTGGGAAGTCCCAGTCCGTTTACAATAGTACCATGGCTAGCGTCAAGGATAATCACCTGAACACTGTTTGCGTTGAGGCGAGGTGTCCCAATATCCATGATTGCTGGGGAAGGGGGACTGCAACTTTCATGATTGCTGGAGATGTTTGTACGAGGGGTTGTAGATTCTGTGCCGTTAATACTGCAAAAACCCCTCCTCCATTGAACCCTGATGAGCCAGAAGATTTAGCGACTGCAATTGAGAGTATGGGAATAAATCATGCAGTGATTACTGTTGTAAATAGGGACGACCTGCCCGATGGAGGAGCGAGTCACTACAGAAAATGTATAATGGCAGTTCACGATAGATGTCCAGATGTAGGGATTGAGTTACTTTGCTCGGACCTCGATGGTAACTTGGAATCTCTGAAAATACTGTTGAATGGATTGCCTATTCGTGTTTTTGCTCATAATGTTGAGTGTGTGCCAAGGCTAGACAAGATTGTTAGGGACAGAAGGGCCTCGTTCACACAATCTTTGAAGATTCTCTCTGAGGCAAAGAATTTGCGTCCAGATTTGAAGACTAAGACCAGTATCATGGTGGGCATAGGGGAGACCGACTCTGAGGTTATTGAAGCGATGGAGATGATTAGATCCTCGGAAGTTGATATGATTACTCTGGGTCAGTATCTCCAACCTGGTGAGCGCCATTTGCCTGTCGATAGATTCCCTGAGCCTTCTCAATTCGCTGATTGGGACAAGGAAGCTAGAGAGATGGGCTTCTCAGCCGTTGCTAGTGGCCCCCTTGTGAGGTCCAGCTATCGTGCTGGACTTCTGTGGGAAGAAGCCATGGGCTTGGAGCCAGTAGTTACTAGAGAGTCAACTGGTTCCGCGGTTAGTCACCTTACGTTTTCACCGGCTGAAGGAGGCCAAAAGATATGAGTGTTGAGAGGGTGTATGTACCATGAGCGAGGGGCACGGGGCGGATCCACTTCATGTTCCTGATGCGCCACATAGGCCTGGGGATGAGGCTGGTTTCGTCGAATGGCCATGGTCTCCAGAGGATTTGGAAAGGCCAAGTGTCGATTGTGATGCTCCTGAAACTTCCTCACTCGCAGAGGGCCTAGTGAGGGTTCTTGGGGATGACAATAAGTCTTCAGGGAATTGGGACCCAAAGCTCTCCGCAGAAGAGATGATATCCGGCCTTGAGCATATGATGAGGCTTCGGATATTTGATGACAGAATGATGAAAATGCAGAGAACTGGTAAGCTCTCATTCTACATGCGATCTTACGGAGAAGAGGCGGTTGCTATAGCTCAGACAATGGCTTTGAAAGATCAAGACTGGCTATTCCCTACTTACAGGCAGCCAGGTGCCCAATTCGTCAGAGGTAGGGATATGGTCAGTATGATTTGCCATTGCATTGGTAACGAAATGGATAATGTCAAAGGTAGACAAATGCCTGTTCACTACACTTACAGAGACGGACGATTCATTTCTGTTTCAAGTCCTGTTGGGACACAGTTTAGCCAGGCAGTTGGAGTAGCTTTGGCTTCAGACTACAAGGGTCTTGATGAAGTCACGATTACATGGATCGGCGATGGCGCTAGTGCGGAAGGGGACTATCATTACGCGTTGAATTTCGCCAGTATATTTCAAGCTCCGGTGATACTAAACGTTGTCAATAATCAGTGGGCAATTTCCACACACAAAAATTTCGCAAGTAAAAATGGTAATTTTGCCGTCAGGGGACTGCCATATGGAATTCCCAGTATACGTGTTGACGGAAATGATTTCTTGGCCCTGTATTCTGTTACTTCCTGGGCTAGGGAAAGAGCATCTGCAGGACTAGGCCCCACACACATAGAGGTCTTGACATATCGCGCAGGAGCGCATAGCAGTAGCGATGACCCATCTAGGTATAGGCCGTCCGATATTCATTCATTCTGGCCTGGAGGAGATCCCATATATCGCCTTAGAGACCATCTCAAAGAGATAGGGGAATGGTCAGACGAGGAACATCAGAAGCTTTCTGAAAGAATAGACTCAGAGGTGATGGCGGCATACAAAGAAGCCGTCAAATTCGGAGATTTAGCTAATGGCCCGTATCCATCATCTGACGCGATTTTCACAGAAGTTTACGAGAACCCCCCATGGCATCTAGAAGAACAGTGGGATGAAATGAAGAGATGGAGGGATTCATGATGCCTAACATGAATATGGTAGAATCAGTAAATAATGCCCTTGATACAATGCTCTCAAAGGATAAGGATGTCATAATGTTCGGCGAAGATATTGGATACTTTGGCGGTGTTTTCAGAACTTGTGATGGCCTGCAAGAGAAGTACGGAAAACATAGGGTCTTTGACTCTCCACTTTCCGAGGGAGGAATTGCGGCTACAGCTTTCGGGATGGGAATCAATGGACTTAGGCCTGTGGTTGAGATTCAATTCGCCGACTATATTTTCCCAGCTTACGATCAGATAGTTAACGAGATGGCCAAGGTCAGACATCGCTCTGGGGGAGAGTTCTGGTGTCCTGTAACCATAAGGACCCCTGCAGGAGGGGGAATCAGAGGAGGCCATCATCACTCGCAATCACCCGAGGCCCAGTTTACTCATACGCCAGGACTCAAAGTTGTCTATTGCTCAACCCCTTACAACGCCAAGGGGCTATTGATAAGCGCCATAGAGGATAATGATCCGGTTATTTTCTTCGAGCCTAAGAGGTGCTACAGAGGACCTTTCTATGGGGACCCACACAATGTGCCGACTTGGTCTGGCCATCCTGAGGCAGAGGTGCCTGAATCCCATTATTCGATTCCCTTGGGCGAGGCGCGATTGGCCATGGAGGGCGACAGATGTACGGTGATCTCTTGGGGTGCGATGGTTCATGTGTGCGAGCAGGCAATCAGGGATAGCGGGATATCTTGTGATCTCATTGATCTCCAAACTCTAGTCCCTTGGGATAGAGAAGCTGTAGTAACATCGATTCAAAAGACTGGTAGGTGCGTAATCGTTCATGAGGCTCCAAAAACCAGTGGATTCGGAGCTGAAATGGCAGCTTCTATCCAAGAGCGATGCTTTTGGAGTCTGGAATCCCCAATAGAGAGAGTGACTGGATGGGACACTCCTTTTCCCCATACTACTGAATGGGATTACATGCCCGGACCAGACAGAGTGGCCGCGGCTATAGCGAAAACACAGGAGGATTAACATGGCGAAATATGATTTCAAATTACCCGATATTGGAGAAGGAGTCGTGGAGGGAGAAGTAGTCACTTGGCACGTATCCGTAGGGGATTCAGTTTCTGAGGATGACCCCATTGTTGATGTGATGACTGATAAGGCCACTGTAACTATTCCTTCCCCGACAGATGGTACTGTCCTGTCCCTCAATGGGGAGGTGGGCGATATGATTGCTGTTGGGTCGGTTCTGATAGAATTCGATACCGATGGGACTGGTCTTGAAACTCCCAATGAAGATGAAGGGCCTCAAGTGGTTGAAGAAAAGAAGCCAGATGAAGAAAAGAAGGCCTCCGCGGAAATCGAAAAGAAAGTAGAGGTAAAAGCACCCGAAATTTCGAAACCTATTGAAATTTCGGCTCCCGAAATACCTGTTTCTAGTTCCAAAACAGTACTAGCCAGCCCGGCTGTCAGAAGAAGGGCCAGAGAATCGGGAATAGATCTTTCATCATTGAATGGCAGTGGTCCTGCTGGAAGAATTAGACATGCGGACATAGATGCCTTCGTAGCTGGAGGAGGAGCCATAATGGGAGCTCCCCCTGTGGCGTACTCTACGAAGAGAAGCGGCATTAACGAGGTCAAAATTGTTGGCCTCAGGAGGAAGATTTCCGAGCAGATGGTCAAGAGTGCTTTTTCCATACCTCATTTCTCATATTTTGAGGAGGTTGATGTTACGGAGCTTGAAGGATTGAGGCAGGCACTGAACGCTAGTCGTGGAGAGGATCAGCCAAAACTTACCTACTTGCCTTTCATCATGCTAGCCCTAGCTAAAATTATGCCAGAACATCCAGAATGTAATGGGTATTTCTATGATGAAGAAGGATTAGTCCACCGGCATGAGGCTGTAAACTTGGGAATAGCCACACAGACAGATAGGGGACTATACGTACCAGTCGTCAAGAATGTCGAGGCCATGGACGTCTGGCAAGCGGCGAGCGACCTGATCCGTGTTTCGGGAGCAGCGAGATCGGGTACGGCTAGTCTTGATGACTTAACAGGTTCCACTTTCACAATTACCAGTCTTGGAAGAGAAGGGGGTCTTGGTGCGACACCAATAATTAATCATCCAGAGATGGCTATATTGGGAGTGCATAAAGCTAGGGAAATGCCAGTTGTCAGAAGTGGAAATATCGAAGTCAGGAGAATCATGAATCTTTCCAGCTCCTTCGATCATAGAGTAATCGATGGAGCAGATGGAGCTAGTCTGGTTCAGCATCTGAAAAGAATGCTAGAGCATCCTGCTATGATATTCATGTGAGGTGGCATAATGACTGAAATTAGAAAATGTCAAGTCTTGATAGTTGGCGCAGGTCCTGGTGGATATGTAGCTGGAATTAGATCTGGTCAGCTCGGCCTTGATACCATTGTTGTAGAAGGGGATAAATCAGGAGGAACCTGTCTGATTAGAGGGTGCATTCCAAGTAAGGCAATGATACATGCGGCTGAGAGATTTGAGTCACTTTCGAAGCATAGTTCTGAGAATGGACATATGGGTATTTCGATATCATCTGAACCAGTGCTAGATATGCCATCACTGATTTCTTGGAAGGACTCAATTGTAGACCGTTTGAACAAAGGCGTAGAATCTCTGTTGAAGGGAGCTGGTGTAGACTTAGTAAAAGGATGGGCAACTTTCACTGGCCCTAAGAGGTGTACTGTAAAAACCTCTGAAGGCAATATAGAAATTGAGGCAGAAAATGTAATCATTGCAACTGGATCTAGTCACATAGACCTTCCTTTCATGCCTTGTGATGAAGAGTTCGTACTCTCTTCAACGGGAGCTCTTGAGTTAGATTCCTTGCCCTCAAAAGTCGCCATAGTTGGAGGCGGTTATATTGGATTAGAGCTCGGGTGCGCACTTTCTAAATTGGGGTCAGAGGTAACGGTAATAGAGGGGATGGACAGTATATTAGGAATATTTGACAAGGAGCTCCGAAGACCTCTCGAGATATGGCTGAAGAAGCATGGAGTCTCAATCCATACTGGCTCTCTAGCCAAGGGTGCAGAGGTCAAGGGGAGAGGCGCCTCGAAGAAAGTCGAGCTCTCTTTCGAGAAGGAGGGGGAGCTTCAATCAATTAAGGTCGACAAGGTATTGGTAACTGTTGGAAGGAAGCCGAATACCAAGGATTGGGGATTAGAGACCATGGGGGTAAGGATGGATCACTCCGGACGATTCATCAGAATTGACAGACAATGCAGGACAAATGTCCCAGGTGTCTTCGCTATCGGTGATGTTTCAGGAGAGCCAATGCTGGCACACAAGGCTAGTTCACAGGGAGAGATGGTAGCTGAGATTATTTCAGGATTAAACAGAGAGTTTGACAAGGTTGCTATCCCTGCTATTGTTTTCACCGAACCTGAGATAGTTTCTGTGGGTTTGATGCCTGATGAAGCTAAAGAAAGGGGCGAGGAGATAATTGTCGGGAAGTTTCCACTAGCTGCGAATGGCAGAGCTCTAACTCTTGAAGCCGAGAAAACAGGCGGATTTATCAGAGTTGTAGCTCGAGATTCTGATCACGTTATCCTAGGAATACAGGCAGTAGGAAGTCATGTAGCTGAACTCCATGGAGAGTTTGTACTAGCTCTTGAGATGGGTGCCCTCTTGGAGGATATTGCCGATACGGTGCACGCTCATCCGACCATGACAGAGGCCTTCCACGAAAGCGTTCTAAAATCTCTAGGTCACGCTATCCATTCAGCATGAGGTGGATTCTTGTCAGAGATAAAAATACTCCATCTCGGAGTAGAGGAGTATTCTACAGTTTTTGAGAAGATGAAAAAATTACAGGAAAGAAGAATCGAGGATGAAATTACTGATACTCTGATTTTCGTTACTCATCCAGAAGTTGTCACCTTGGGGCCCAAGGCAGTTAGGGATGGAGTGGAGATTGAAGATTATCAGGTATTCGAGACAGATAGAGGAGGTGGGGCAACATGGCATGGACCTGGACAACTAGTTGTCTATCCAATAATTAAGTGGGAAGGAGAGTTACAAAGTGTCAGAGCAGTGATATCTCTGTTGGAGGATTGGACAATATCGGCTTTCGAAGTATGTGGCATTGAGTCATACAAAGACGAAGCGATGCAAGGAGTATGGGTCGATGGGCACAAAATTTGCTCCATTGGGCTTTCTTTCTTCAAATGGGTCAGTAGGCATGGGATGTCAATAAATGTGAATACACCGGGTTCCAGGGTAGAGAGAGTCTCTGGATGTGGCATGCAGGAAGGAACCCATACTTGTCTACACAAGCTTGGATATCGTTTCGATAGGGAAGGGAATGAGATTGATATCAAAAGAATTGAAGATGCATTGTTTGAGACATGTCAGAGAATTCTAGGGAGAGTCCCTAGTAACAATATGGGCGAGGATATGAGGGCTTAGAATGATTCCAGAGAAAGGGCCACTTGCCAGACTGTGGGGATTAGACCCCAATACAGTCTTCCTAAACCATGGATCATTCGGTGCGTCCCCCCTTGCTGTTCGTGAGGAGCAGGATAGAATCAGAAATGAAATGGAAGAAGATCCGGTATATTTTGTGGAGAGGAGAATGAAAAATCTATGGGAAGAGTCCATTTTTGAGCTATCCAGATTTCTTAATGCAGATCCAGAAGGTATGGTCTTCGTTACAAATGCGACAATGGGAGTAAATACTGTACTCAGATCTCTAAAACTTTCACCGGGAGATGAAATTATTGTTCCAGATCACGCATATCAGGCTTGTAAGAATGCGATTGATTTCGTTACTGGAAGAACTGGCGCGAGGACAGTAATTATTCAGGTTCCTTTCAGGGTGGACGATGATTCCGAAATCATTGAGCCGATATTATCTGCAGTGACGAGCAGAACGGTATTAGCAATGATAGATACTGTTTCCAGCCCTACGGGCATAAGGATGCCATTTGAGAAACTAGTATATCAACTACAGAACAGGGGTGTTGATGTCCTAGTTGATGCTGCTCACGGCCCTGGAATTGTTCCTCTGGATATTACTAAATTGAATCCAGCCTATATTACTGGAAATTGTCACAAGTGGCTATGTACCCCAAAGGGCTCTGCTTTCCTTCATATTAGGGAAGATAAGAGGACGGAGATTTGCCCATTAAACATAGGTCATGGCTATTCAAGTGATTTACCTGTAGCAGAGAAATTCCGATTTGAATTTGACTGGTCGGGTACACGAGACCCCAGTCCATGGTTGTGTATTCCGTTCTCTATTGGGTACTTGGGAAGTCAGATTAAAGGAGGTTGGGAAGGGATAATGACGAAGAACAAGGAGATGATACTTCAAGGTAGAGAGCTTCTTTGTGAGGCTCTGGGGACCACACCTCCAACTCCAGATTCCATGATTTCTTCGATGTCATCAGTTGAGTTCCCCTGGGAGGGCGAAGTCCCCCCCTCTCCGCCGGATGGTGAACCCACTCACAATTTACTTTATGATGAGTACAGGATTCAAGTACCGGTGATTTCATGGCCTGTTCACAACACCAAATATATCAGGATTTCAGCTCATATTTACAACACTAAAGAGGAGTTTGAATATCTCTCAGAATCGCTAAAATCAATTTTAGGGAGTTAGGCAACCATTCAAGGCATGTAGCATTGCCGGCACATCATGCCTAGTGCAGTAGTAGCGATAACTGGGGCCTCGGGTGCCCGCTATGGAGTTAGGTTAGTTGAGCAACTAAGTCTAGCTGGATGGGAAATTGATCTCATAGTGAGTAAAGCCGGTGAAATCAATCTCAAACTAGAGTGTGGCATAGGGGCTGCGGAGCTGGATGAAATTGAGGGCGTCTCCATACACAATAATGCGAATCTTGCTGCCAGACCGGCTTCTGGATCAGCATTGTATGACGCCTATGTAATCTGTCCAGCTAGTGGAACAACCATAGGAAAAATTGGAGCAGGAATATCTGATAATCTATCAACTAGAAGCGCTCTTGTTGCAATCAAGGAGAGAAGGAAGCTGATCATTGTACCAAGGGAAACTCCTTCGCCTACGCCTCACCTTGAGGCTATGGCAAAGATGTCTTCGTGGGGAGTTGTCATATTACCAGCTAATCCGGGATTCTATAATTCACCAGAGTCAATTGATGACTTAATTGACTTCGTCGTAGCCAGAATTTTGGATCAGATGGGGGTGTCACACACTCTTGGTAAGAGATGGACCGGTGATGAAGTAACACTTGAGTAAACGAGTTATTTCAGATAATCTCCAGAATGGGTTCAATAGTCAGCGTGATTTAACTCTGCTGTGAGCGAATCCTCTGATTGGTCTGATCTGTCAGTATCTGAACTCAAAGACTCCCTCAGGGAAAGAGGGATGCCCGTTTCTGGGAGGAAGGAGGAGCTAGTTAGAAGACTGGAAGAAAATTCTATTTTTCAGGCTGAAATTGCTGATATTCCATCTCATAATAAGGGATTCAGAAGATTATTAGATAGGATTAGAGATTTACCATTTTCCACATTGGTTGTGATTTCGATACTAATTGTTGGCGGGTCTGGAGGAGCTGTTGTATATGGTGATGAAATACTAGATTTTATCCAAGGGGATACAGAATATGTACTCCTTGATTTTGATACTGACAAGACCAGAGAATTCGCTCAGACGTTGGTTGATTTGGGACATCCTGAATGGGAAGGGAGAATGTCTGGAACCGTAGAAGAGGAAAATACGGCTAATGCGATTAAGAGTAATTTTACATCCATGGGGATACCATCTACAATGGATGAATTTGATGTTAATATGTTTGAAATTGGAGAAGAGCCGGATTTATCCATATGTGTGCCAGGAGATATCGGGAATATTTTCGGAGGACCAACACCCTGCTCAGCCGCTGATGTAAACAGGCAGATAACTCAATTCACCCATAGAGAAGACTATGTGATTCAGGGATACAGCGGATCCGTAGATATTTTTCATACTGAAAATGCTGATATTGTTGATCTAGGAAATGGTAGCGAAGACTCTGATTGGGCATCAGCTGCTAGTAAAATTGCCATGGTCTGGATAGAGACAGGGACTGACGGGAATACTGATTTATTGGAGAGGGCCTTATCCAATGACGTTAATTCGATAATTACCGTAAACTCTCTGACTAATTGTAATGAGCTGGTGATGGATGATTGTGTCCCTTACTTCAAGGGCATAGATCTGACGAGATTTGATTTCATTCCAGACTCATTTGGATTCATAATGGTCTCCAAGAGCGTAGGTACCGCGATATCCGATAGTGTCATCAATGGAGATGGGCGAATCCAGATGAGGATAGATGTGGATAATCAGGCTGTTTCAACCATATACGTCCCATGCGGAATTATCGAAGGTAAGACTGATTCAATTATAGTTCTGGGAGCCCATCATGATACAGTATACAATGGACAAGGAGCAGTTGATGATAGTTCAGGAGTGGCGACATTACAGGAAATCGCCAGACAGTTTTCGATTCTTGAATCTAGTCTGGGAGAGCCTGAATATACGATTTACTTCTGTACATGGGGAGGGGAAGAAGAAGGGCTTTGGGGGTCCAAGGAATGGGTCGATAAGTATCGTAACATGCTCTCAGAAAACTTGCGTTTGACTATCAACCTAGATATGAATCATGTAGACTTGGAAAGGAATAACGGTCTGACTATCTATGGAAACAGTCCCAAGGATACGAAGATAGTCAGAGGAATCGCGGCGAAGTTTTCTGATGTTCATACTGACTTGTCATCAAAGTACAGCGTAAATGTGAATGAAATCCCGTCTACGGCTATGCCTTACAACTCGGATCACGCCCCCTTCGTCTATGAGATAGACAATCAACCAGACGATGGTATGGAATACGGAAAGGCCCTAGTGTGCTATGGCTCTGGTTCCAGTGAGTACCACACTTATCTGGACACCATGGACCGATTCAATGAGGAAAGCTTGGCAGTCTCTGGGATAATATTAGGGTCATTCATCAGGTATCTTTCATACGGAGAGAGAGTCTAACAGTATTGAAGGAGATAAAAAATAACAAATGATTACTGGATATTTTGCCATAATTATTCCGTGTAAGTATCACAATCTCAAATCAAATAAAACGAAACCGATATACGCTATCGATTGTCGGCATAGTTTATGGTCAAAATAGGAGAAACCGCCCCTGCCTTCACTTTGAAAACAACTGACAAGAGTGATGTCAGCCTGTCTGATTACAAGGGCGAGAAAGTAATTTTAGCATTCTACCCTGGTGCCTTTACAGGAGTTTGTGACAAGGAAATGTGTGCCTTTCAGGATAATATCGTGAAGTTGAACGAAGCCGGTACTACGGTTCTTGGAATTAGTGTCGACTCTCCATGGGCCAACAGTGCGTTTTCACAGAAATATAATCTTGGATTCCCATTACTTTCTGATGTAGATAGAAAGGTCGTAAAAAGCTATGACGCCTCATTTGTAGGCTTGGGTGGAATTGAGGGATATGTTAGTGCCGACAGGGTCGTCATAGTGATAGATGGAGAGGGAATAGTAAGATATCGCTGGGACGCAGAGAATCCCGGAGTAGAGCCAGATTATGATTCAGTGGTCAACTTTGCTTCTACTTTGTGAGCTGTGTCATTTTACTTCCAGGAAGACGTATAGATAATAGTTACATCATTTCAGGCGATTGAATTCCCAATAGTTCCAATCCGGTTGAAATGACTCTCGCTGTCAAGTCACATAGTGCCAACCTACTTGTCATAATCTCTTCATTCTCAGCCTTTAGTATTGGACAGGCCTCATAGAATGTCGCAAATGCGGAAGAGGTTGCGTGGATGTGTGTGCAGAGTTTATGAGGTTGCATACTAGAGATTGATTTATCGAATGATTCTGCAAAATTAACGATGCACCTAGCTAACGTCTCCTCTTCTTCGGTAAATAGCTCTATGGAGGAATCTACCATTGACTTTCGACTGACGGGGGAAAGAGAAAAAATACGTGATATCCTTGCATGAGAATACTGGAGATATGGAGCCGTATTTCCTTCAAAGGAGAGCATCTTATCCCAGTCAAAGACGTAATCTTTGGTTCTATCAGTGGAAAGATCAGCATACTTTACGGCACCTATCCCTATCATCTTTGAGATCCTATCCTTATCTTTTCCTGTAAGTCCGGGATTCTTCTCAGAGATGGCATTATCAGCTCTCTTTATTGATTCCTTCAAGAGATCAACAAGTTTTACCGATTGTCCAGCCCTACTTTTCAGCATCTGTCCATTAGAATCTAGAACTGATCCGAAGTTTATGTGTTTAGCCGTATGTCTCTCATCCATGAATCCTGCCCTTGAAGCGACTTCGAAAACCATCTCAAAATGTTGTTTCTGTGGAGTTCCCACAACATAAATTAGTTCGTCACATGAAATCCTTTCAACCCTGTCAATTATACAAGCTAGATCAGAAGTGGAGTAGTTGAAACCACCATCACCTTTCCTAATGATGACTGGGAAAGGGTCCCCCTCCCTATTCACCCACTTACCTCCCAAATAGACTACGCTAGCACCCTCGCTTTCTTCTAACATTCCCGATTCATGTAATCTCTCAACGACGGTTGGCAGTAGATGTCTGTAAGCAGATTCTCCCATAATATCCCCATCATCCAGAAGTACCCCTAGCATATCGTACACTTCATTGAAGTAGCCGGTCGATACATCAACCAAGACTTTCCAGAGTCTAAGTGTATCAGAATCCTCGCCTTGTAATAGAACAACTCTAGATCTGGCCCTTTCAGCGAACATATCATTCTGATCAAACTTTACTCTGGCCTCTTTGTAAAACTGATCAAAATCTGAGATTCCCTTTCTTGATGTGAAGCTCTCCTCTCCTAAATCTATAAGATGCTCTATTAGCATGCCAAATGGAGTGCCCCAATCTCCGATATGATTCTCCCTAATCACTTCATGGCCCTTGAAAACTAGCATTCGAACTATTGCATCGCCTATTACGGTTGATCTTAGATGTCCGACATGCATCTCTTTAGCCACATTAGGTGCTGAATAATCAACAACAATTTTTCTAGAAGCATCTTTCTTTATGCCCATCATTTTATCAGCTAATAGTTCCATAGTTTTGTTAGCTAACCATTCAGGATGGGCCTTCAGATTGACAAACCCATTCATGGAAGATGTCAGGGCCAGTCCCTGTAAATGAGGAGAGATCGCAGTAGAAATCTGCTCTGAAACCTCAACAGGGGATTTCTTTAGTATTCTGGATAATGAATGACAAGGGATTGCAACATCAGCCATAGTCCCAACAGTTGAAGGCCCGATTAGATTAGAGATATCCTCTTCATTGATGCCCAATTCAGTGACAGAATCGTAAATCAAAGGAGTGCAGGCTTCTATTAGATCCCTCATATTACACCTCAAGAAATTGGGTACCTCAATAGTGCAGCTATACCCCCAAATGCATCGAATAAGGTGGCACCCTCTTCCGTATCCATAGAAATCAAGGTCACGGAAGCCGAGGTATGGCCTGCCAACTGAGTCAATTCATCAATCAAATCCATAGATCTGTCTGAATCCTCAACAACATCTTCTGACGAGCACTTGGAACATACTGGGATTTCTGATCTTCTGCTTTGGGTACCTTCCCATTCAGACTTACACTGCCTACAAACCCACATTACTCTCCTTTTCCTAACATTTTCTGACAGTAATAGCCTCTCAACTGCACCTTGGTCGAGAGCACTTCTAATCATCATCTCGCCATATGTGGCCTTTGGATGGGCTTGCATTACTTCTCTCAAAAATCTATCAACAAGTTTTCTCTCGGTATCTAGTTCTATTTGGTCCATAAGACCACCCGCTCTTTGAACCAATTCTCTTAGGCCACTTTCATTGGAGTATCCTACATCAAAGAAGGGTTCCCTGATTAATTTCTTAATCTCGTGGTGAAAATAATCATTTTTCACAACATAATCTTTGGTTGCTCCCGGACCTCCAATAATTATGCCCTGTAAATTTTCTATCATGGGGAGCCAATATGATGATGCCCTTTCTGCTGATTTCTTGAAGAATTTGTCTGCCGCCTCTTCGATTAATCTCTCGAATCTCTGTGCAGACTGTCCCCCTCTGCCATGCTTTGAAGGAACTAATGAGGTCACATGCTCTTGGCAGTGTAATCTCTTTCCACTAGCTAGTCCATACGCTGCCTCTGACCTGTCTATAACGAAAAGGCCATATGCAGTCCTGTCAATTAGCATCTCCTCGAGCTGACTAATCTCGAATGTAGATCCACATCTGTACCTGTACGAAGTAAAAGCCTCAGGAGGATCATCGATGACTATGGACATTAGTCTAGTTTTATTATTTCCAACAATAACATGTCCTACGAATAAGGCCATTCCTCTTTCCCCAGGGGTCTTATATCGGTTTAACGTAGCTATTGCTGATTCGATAGCATCGGAAACGTGCTTCCTAGTCAACTTAGACTTGATATTTGCGGCTTGACCAGCTTCGTTGGAAAGTTGATGTCTAACATCGCTTATCATCCGATCAGGAGGGACAACAACCGAAACTAGCTCAGTACCCATCCCCTTCATCGTAGACAAGTCCTCTACTGCCTTCTTGAGGCGTAATCTCCTCTGCTGGACTTCAATCTCGTCGGATATGGCACTACCCCCAGTTAAAGGCCGGAGGGGCAGCATTTCAACCCTTAGACTCAGCTAGGGCAAAGGAATTGAAAGGGGCGTCCCAGCTCGATAGTCGATGACGACCGTGATTGTCGCACTCGGAGGGAGTCTGCTCCGTCCTGAGATTGAAGAAAGACATAGCTGGCTGGAGGGACTAGTATCGGTAATTAGGGACAGGGTCTCTATGAACGACAGGATTGGTATTGTGGTCGGGGGTGGCGCGCCAGCTAGGGAGGGTATTGAGCTCGCTAGACCGATGATTACAGATGAGTCGCACCTCGATAAAATTGGCATAGCGGCAACTAGACTAAATGCCACTATTGTCAGAGAGTCACTATCAGATTCTGGAATTCCAGTTTCTGGTACGATTCCGAAGAGTATTGATGAGGCGGTTCTTCTCCTTGAGACTCGTCATGTAGTCGTAATGGGAGGGACCAATCCCGGACATACCACAGATGCAGTCGCGATACGTTTTGCAATATCTTCCGGTGCAGATAAGTGCATAATAGCAACCAATGTACCGAAAGTTTTCGATAGTGACCCAAAATCGAATCCAGATGCAATTCCATTTGATTCCTTGACCCATGGCCAATTACTGGAGATAATAGGCTCTTCTGAACACACGAAGGCTGGAAATTCGCAGATAGTTGACCCGATTGGAGCTATTGATGCATCTGAGTCTGGGCTAACCTTGAATATCCTCGATGGAAGAAATGTAGATCTCATCAGACAGGCAATTGTTGGCGGAGATTTTCAAGGAACAGAAGTAAGAGGAGGATAAAACTTGAGTAGGGCCGATAGAATTGCCAATGCTGGTAGGAGAACAGCAAAGGAAGCGAGAGAAGCGGCTAGTAAAAGAAGGCAATCTGAAAGACGAAAGATTACGAATAAGTCCATAGATATCAGACCTCACAGGCACTGTGTTGTGTGTTGGAAGCCTATTTCACTAGAGATAGAGCCTGCGGTTTGTGATAATGAGGATTGTATTGATAATAACAAGAAGAGAGAATCTTCCAGAAAGAGGTTGACAATAATGCTATATTTATTTCCAGGGATTGCCATCCTACTGATTTTCTTACAGTTGATGTCCGGAGGGGCATAGGAGGAGATTCATATGAACATGGTTAGGATATTGTCGATACTTCCTGGTCTTGTGGGTAGCCTCTGCATACTGATAGTTCTGGGTAGCCTAGTTGGAATAAATGTGGAGAATTCACGTACAGACGTGCCCATCGTGCCTTGTACGGATGATTCGGTTGGCTGTCCTGTTGGAATGACCGGTGAAGACTTAGAAGTGCCTCCCGCATTCATGCTACTAGAAATAAGCATGAAGTTGGAATGGGACGAGCCAGACAGAAGCTGGATCGGTGTTGTAGATGCGAAGTATCAGGAAGATTGTCCTCCAGATTCTAACGGCCTAACATCTTGTACTTCTGATGATTTTGTTTTCATTGCAGGAGGTCCTGATTCACCGGATGGAAGTCTGGAGTTTGTACTAGAACCTGGCAAATATCGTTTTGTAACCGCTGGAAAGGATGGCTCCACTCTTGATGAACAATTGGTCACTATTGAGCCTGAAATACATCTAGCTGGATTTGTCGAAATACTACTTGCCGCTATTGGATTGGCCCTGCTTCTAGGTGCAAGTGAGATGGCCTTTCCTCTCAGAGAAATGTGGAAGCGCTTTAGGGAAGCGTGAATTTAGCATAGATTGCTTGAATAACCTATTCCTATTCGCAGTGTTATGGCTGACAGGTGTCCGGGGTGTGGTTCGAAAATGGATATCGGGGGCCTGCCTATCTCAATTGGTGGCTTCGATATGTATTGCACAACGTGCGGACATATTTGGCACATAAACTAGGCCATATCGTTTCTAGGCCAGTCCTCGGGAAGGTTAAGAGGGTCAGATATTTCATCGGCAGCTATCATTTCAACGAGTCTTTCCCTCAGATGTTCCAGTCCTTCTCCAGTAATGGAGCTGATGGCAATTTTATCCTCTATTTCTGTAGATTTGTGCAAGTCAGATTTACTATGGACGACTAGAATTGCTCTCTCTGACATCAAGCCGCTTACTTCTTCGAGGAGATTCATTTGTTCTTCCAAACTAGTTGTTGCTTCTGGCGTTGGGTCTATCAAAAATAATAGTACATCGCCAACATTCTCTAAGGCCGCTATTGCCTGCATCTCGATATTATTTCTCTCAACCATTGGCCTATCCAGAAGACCGGGTGTGTCGACCATCTGGTATTTTCTTCTACGATGCATAAAATGACCCAGATGCAATTGCTTAGTTGTGAATGGATAAGCCGCTACCTCGGGCTCTCCACTTGATAGTGAAGTAATCAAGGCTGATTTACCAACATTGGGAGATCCGGCCACCACTATGCATGGTTCATTGGAATCTATGGAAGGTAACTTCCTTAGTATATCTCGTGCCTCTCCCAGCCATTCTATTTCAGGAGAAATTTGCTCTATAATAGATGAGAATCTACCATATGCAGATCTTCTTGCCTGATGAAATCCGTCAATGTCTCTTAGTCTCAGAATTTTTCTTTGTGTATCGGCGGCTATCGATCTTACTCTCTCAGCACCCCATTGAATAGCTCCCAGACTCTTTCTGTAATTGTCATTCCCAACCGCGGCATCTACAAGGGCTTGGTCAAATTCTGAAAGTGCATTCAGACTTGGCCATCTCTCAACATATGCTATGAGTGTGGTATCAATTACTGATGCGGCTGACTGTACCATCTTGTTCATCTGTTTGCGAACTCTATGGTACTTGTCGGGATCTTCTACGGTATCCGACTGTTTACTGGCCTTTCTGAAAGCCTTATCAAGAATCTCATCTGTTTTTAGAACAGTCGGGATTTTCCTCCATTCGATAGATGCCATGTGTCTTCCTGACTCTACGACCAGCCCATTCCTATTCAAGACAGTAGCCAGAAATTGTATGGATTTTCAAATCATGCACTTTTTCTATATGGACCTCGCCGTTAGCTCATGCCTGACATATCCAGTACACTGCCCGATTGGGCGATTAAGATTCATCAAGCCCATGGCTCTCCTAAATTAGATGATATTCAGGACGTGTTTCATGGACCTCTTTCTAGCCGAAGCGCGGGCCTGAGGAAAGATGATATCATTGAGATAATAATCGATTCAAGGGCAATTTCCTCAGATAGTGAAAGTATCGCCAGGGGGATGTTAATTGGAACTACCAGGAATGCCGTAGAAATTATGGATGAAAACGGAGTTTTCAGATCTATAGCTCGAGATGTGATCGTAGAGGTAAGATTAATCGCGCACATGAGGGTTCCTTATCTGGAAGATAGGGAGATGATGACTTTCGAGAAAGAGGATATGAGGCGTAGATCGAGTATGCAGGAAAAGGCAGAGCAGATGGCTGATGGCGGAATGGATAGTCACTTGTGGGGATGAAAAAATGGGTGGCTTAGAAAATAGAGAATGTGTGCCTTGTAGAGGAGGAGTCCCTCCTCTGAATGAAGAAGATGCGATGAAGTTGTTGGAGCAAATAGATGAGAATTGGGCGATAATTGATAATCGTCATATCGAGAGGTCTTGGACCTTCGAAGATTTCATGGGAGCATTAGAATTTGTAAATTCTGCCGGCGCAATATGTGAGAATGAAGATCATCATGCTGACTTTGAGTTTGGCTGGGGGAGAGTCAAGGTACTAATTTGGACTCACAAGATTAACGGTCTGACCGAGTCAGATTTCATTTTGGCTGCTAAGTTAGACCTTCTGGACTAGGAATTTTCATGACTTCTGTGCAAGATATTCTGAATAGTAGAAGGACTGTTTACAGATTCACCGAGAGAGTTGTAGAAGAGTCAAACCTTGAGATAGCGTTTGAGGCCGCTAGTAATGCCCCTTGCCATAAGCAAACACACCCCTGGAATTACTACGTATTGGGCCTAGAGACGAGGCGAAAGCTTCTACCAACGGTAATCTCAATGGCCAAAGAGAAGGCAAGTAAGGCAGGTGGTGACGGAGCTAATCAATCTGTCAACAGAGCAGTTTCGAAGATTATGGATACCCCTGCCCTAATTGCAGTCACAACGAAACTAAGTCCTAAAGATTCATTCAGAGAGGAAGAGGACTATGCGGCAACTGTTTGTTCTTTGCATAATCTAGTACTTTCGCTTTGGGGCATGGGCATTGGAGCTCAGTGGAGTACTGGAAGCTTAACAAGGCACCCCTCCACTTACAGTGTACTAGGGATTGACGGAGAAAAGGAGAGGGTTGTGGGATTTCTGAAGGCTGGCTATCCAGAATCTATACCCAAAATAGAAAAGAAGAGCTCTTCAGATATTAGGAAGTACCTTCCCTAGAAAATGGTGTTAATATGAAGAAGGTAATTTACCCAAAGATTGGAGGCGTTGATTCTATAGAAATAATCGAGGCAGAGGAGCCACTGGCTACCAAAGGGGAGGTGGTAGTCAGAATTCACAGAGCGGGCATAAATTTTGCAGATTTGATGATGAGGCAAGGACTATACGGATCAAATCCAGATTTTCCATTTACCCCTGGCTATGAGGCATCTGGAGTAATAACGAGTATAGGTGAAGGAGTTGATGAGTTTGAGGTTGGAGAAAGGGTTCTAGCCATGACTGGATTTGGAGGTTATTCTGAGAAGGTCTCAATCCCCAGTACCAGAGTATTCAAGTTACCAGATTCTGTAACTTTCGATCAGGCCGCCGCGATTCCCGTTACATATGGTACCGCATACCATATGCTATTCCACCTAGGAAGGATATCTCCTGGAGATTCAGTTCTAATCCATCATGCCGCTGGAGGCGTCGGAACTGCAGTTGCTCAATTGTGTAAAGTCGCGGGAGCCTCGATAGTAATAGGAACGGCCTCCAAATCTAAGAAAGATTTTGTAGAGTCTATAGGAGTCAAGTTTGTAGACAGGGAATCAGAAGATTTTGTCAAGATTTGCAAAGAGATGACTGACGGAAAGGGCGTTCATCACGCCATTGATCCTGTTGGGGGGAGTAATCTAATGAGATCTTACAAGGCTACTAGAAGAGGCGGGAAGGTATACTTCTTTGGTGCTTCATCTGCAGTTAAGGGAGATAGGAGATCACTTATCGCAGCTGTTAGGATGTGGTTTAATACTCCTAAATTTGATCCAATTAAGATGATGTCATCAAATAAGGCTGTTTTCGGGGTACATATGGGACTTTTGGATGATGACAAGATTTTCGCGGGCCATCTAAACGCACTTTCTAAGATGCTAGAAAATAACGAAATTAATCCCGTCATAGATAGTATTTGGAGATTTGAAAACGTTGCCGAGGCCCAGATGCACATGCATGATCGCAAGAACCGTGGGAAAATACTTCTTGATTTCGCCCCAGAGTAATCATAGCCTAACAGGTCTTGTGGCGCCACAAGCTTGGCATTTCAACAGAGTGGTTCTGTCCTCTTTGATGAATCTCGTATCAGGTGCTCTACATTGATTACAAAGTATGTACGTCTTGACATAACTCACCAGTTTTTCCTTGATTCTCTTAGGTGGGACTCTTCCCTTGAGCATTATTCTTGATTGCTCCCTAGTTCCTGAAGTTCCTAGTTCATTGAGAAGATACTGATAGACATGATTTGCGTCCCTATCCATCGCATCTACAACGTCTGAGAAGTTTCTCAGAATAGTCTGACTACCCTCAATCAATATTTCTGGCTCCGGCATAGTCCATCTAGACCTCTGACTAATTCCTTCTGGAATTCTTTCACGAGCTCTGTCAAGAAGATCTTCGTAGTCGAAACCACCCATAATGTTCCGAACATACCACTCCTTTTCACCCCACCGGGAGATACGGGTATCGGGCAAGGTAAAATCTTGATACCTCTGGGGGGGGTCATGGATGAGTCGTTAGAGGTCATGGTTGCTCGGATGGATGACGGTGCGAGACTGCCTACTAGAGGTAGTGAATACGCTGCTGGATGGGATCTTTATGCCTTAGAGGAGTATGTAGTTCCATTTAGGAAGAGTGTCAAACTACGTACCGGACTAAGAGTGGCAATCCCTGTAGGATATGAGGGGCAAGTTAGAGCTAGATCGTCCTTGGGTTCCAAGGGCCTTATTCTGCCCCATAGCATAGGAACTATTGATGCGGACTACAGAGGGGAGTTGTTTGTCCTCATGACTTGGATTGGAGAAGGAGAGTCATATAGAGTAAAGGCAGGAGAGAGAATCGCCCAGCTGTTGATCTCCCCCATACCTGAAGTATCGTTCAAGGAGGTTTCAGTCGAGCAACTTGGAGATACCAAGAGAGGAGATGGGGGATTCGGCAGTACCGGTCGTTTCTAGATATCTGTAACTAGTTAATTTCTATACTGTATTCTCAATAGGTTCATAGGAAGCGGATAGTGTCCCAGTATGATGACAAGTAGCGTGGATGATTTACGGGCCACTGTTGAAGAATTACGTTCTAAGGGACTCAATACCCAGCAGATAGCTGATGAGATGTCTCTTTCCCAGACCACTATTAAGTGGCTTTCCTCAGGAGGGGTGGGCTCTGAAGATAGACCAGATGATATCAGAGTTGGTTGGAGGTCGATTGCAGTTAAGGCTGGAAGGATAGAGGCAATTTCGTACGTCTTCTGCGATATTTTAGAAGAGGAAATTGGAGATGATGTGGATACCATAGTCGGTATCAGCATTAATGGAATCGCGTTTGCTCAAGCCATAGGTGGACAGTTAGATCTTGACTTAGCCGTCAGCAGGAGTATTAGTGAAGATGGAGGAGGACATATTTCCGAAGTTTTCGCCGATGTTGAAGGCAAGAGATGTGTCGTAGTTGATGACGTACTCTCTGGAGGTACGACAATGACCAAGACAGTGAATAATCTAAGAGCTGCTGGTGCTGACGTGAAGTTATGCATGGTTCTTGCCAATAAGTCCCACAGGAATGAAATCGAGGGAGTACCTCTGCGTGGACTTGTCAGAGTAGTGACTGTCTGAGGAAGAGAAATGCACTGGGCAGATTTCAGAGCTCAGAGATTATCTGAGAGGGACGTACCACAGGTAATTGTCTCCGGCATAACTCCCTCGGGAGAATTCCATATTGGCCATCTTAGAGAAATTCTTACTGCTGAGATGATACATAGGGCATGTCTAGATGCTGGACTTGATTCCAGATATGTCTTCATAGTTGATTCTATGGATCCATTACGAAGAGTGTATGACTTTCTATCTCCTGAATATGAGAAATATATTGGTGTTCCTCTTGCTTACATCCCATCCCCTAATCCTGATGGGACGCCGAGTACCGGTTCAGTAAGCTATGCTGAATACTTCTTGAATCCATTTTTAGAATCCCTGAGAGAGATAGGGGTATTTCCAGAGATAGAGATGAATCATGAGGCTTACGAAGATGGAAGATTCTCAGAAAAGATTGATCAGGCCATCTGTAATAGAAAGGAAATTAGGGAGATAATAATGACAGTATCCGGGAGAGAGCTTCCTGAAGACTGGTTCCCCTATAGCCCTCGTGGGCCAAACGGAAGTATGGATGGGGTCAAAGTAACTGATTACGAATATCCCTTTGTTTCCTGGGTGAATGAAGACGGAGTCACAGGGACCGCAGATATCAGGAAGGCCGATGGGAAAATGCCATGGAGGATTGATTGGGCGGCCCGCTGGATAATCCATCAAGTAACCTGTGAGCCGGCTGGTAAAGATCATGGCGCGGCTGGAGGTAGTTTTGATACTGGGATACCGATTTGTGAGGTTCTTGGTGGGATTCCTCCTGAGAAGATAGTTTACGAGTGGATTCAACTCAAGGGAATGGGGCCGATGTCTAGCTCATCAGGAGTCACAATAGGGCCGATGGAAGCCCTCTCTCTAGTGCCTCCTGAAATCCTTCGATATGTTATAGCCAGGAGTAAGATTGGGAGACATATTGAGTTCGATACAGGATCGGCCTTGTTTGAGATGGCAGATGAGTACGAGCGCCTCCTTTCTAGGGTTGAAACTGGAGAGATATCAAAGCGTATGCAGACAAGAATCGATACTAGGAAAGGAGCCCTTAGGTTGAGTCAGGTAGTAAGGAACTCCGACCCGTCTGACTCCATCGCAGGTGTTTCTTTCAGGCATCTATCAATGCTTGCACAGATCAAGTCTTCTGATGAGGAGGTCTGGGAATCTCTGAGAAATAGTGGGCATCTGTCTGGAAATCCCAGTGATTCATTAGTAGTCAGATTAACTAAGATGAGAAATTGGATAGGTGGAAGTCACTTTCCAGAAGATGCCCGGATAATAATCCAGTCAGTAATTGGAGATGATTTCAGAGAAAATACCTCAGAGGAACAGAAGATCTTCCTTAGAAGGTTGAGTAAATCTCTGGAGGATTGCGAGTGGAACCAGGATTCCATTAGAGAGGTTATTAGGGAGTGTACTAGTATTTGTGAACTGGTTCCTAGAGATGGTTTCTCATCACTATACTGGGCACTACTTGGCAGGGGCCACGGACCTAGGGCATCGGCCTTAATTTCAGAAATGGACAAGAGAGTATTGATTGATCTTCTGTCTGGAGTGTGAAGGGCTTAACCATGAGATCTGATCATCTACCATTCCCAATGCCTGAACGTCCTCATTCTTTGGTTCAGGAGTGGAAGAATCTCACATTCATGCACTGGGAGGTTGACCCAGTGAAGCTAGCCAAGTATATTCCAGATGGCTTGGAAATAGATTTATTCGAGGGCAGAGCATTCATCGGAACAATTCCATTCATAATGGCCAATGTCAGACCTAGAATGACTTTTCCTATACCGGGAGTCTCCACCTTTCCTGAGATTAATATCAGAACCTACGTGAGAAATGGGAGTCGTGCTGGTGTTCTTTTCTTGACACTTGAAGCTCAGAGTCTGATTACTTGCTCCTATGCGACAAGAGCCTACGGGCTACCATATAGGTACTCAATAGCAAATGTTCGGTCACAAGATGGGAAATACAGGTGGAACGCCTGTAGAAAGGATGGCAGTCACGAGATTATCGGTGAATGTACGTGGGATGAGCAGGAGGAAGTAGCTGAGAAGGGGACACTGGAAGAATTTCTCTTTGAGAGGTATTGCTTGTACACCATACACAGGGGAAATTTGTGTATAGCTTACACACAGCATGAGCCTTGGAAATTTGGTACTGGCGAA
>CENG01039374.1_pt1 | contig 60681 bp, 78 predicted proteins | sample 530131 | NCBI WGS metagenome assembly CENG01 (sample SAMEA2591057, study PRJEB7988) | marine metagenome | biome: marine biome (ENVO:00000447); feature: surface water (ENVO:00002042) layer; material: saline water (ENVO:00002010), including plankton (ENVO:xxxxxxxx) | depth 5 m
TTTTTGAGGAAGGGGACCACACCTGTGTGTTGAACCTCTCCACCTCTAATTTTACTGTTGATGCCACGGATTCTGCCCGCGTTGATACCGATGCCCGCCCTTTGAGCAACATAGTAACCAATAGCCATGTCACTACTAAAGATGCTATCGAGGGTGTCATCAACATCAACAAGAACACAGCTAGCAAATTGTCGAAGTGGTGTCCGCACTCCCGCCATAACTGGCGTTGGGATGTTGATTTTGTGTTTACTGATTGCTTCATAGTATCGTCTTACATAATCGAGACGTGTCTCTTGTGGGTAATTTTGAAAGAGAGTCGCTGCGATCATGATATACATCTGCTGAGGTGTCTCGAAGAGACGACCTGTGCTTCTGTCTTGTACAAGATATTTATCTGCTACCTGTCTTAGACCTGCGTATGTAAACAAGTAGTCACGTCCGTAGTCAATATAACTATCAATCTCGGACCACTCTTCATCTGTGTATGCTTTTGTCAAGTGCTTATCATAGACACCTTCCTCTACACACTCCTGCACGTGGTCTAGAATGTGTGGAGCGTCGTCTGGATGCTCTCCAAAGACCTGCTTCCTCAATCCAAATAGGAGAAGACGTGCAGCAACGAATTGATAGTTAGGTGTATCCAAAGAAATCAAGTCATTAGCAGACCTGATAAGAATCTCTTGGATATCTCCTGTCTTGATGCCATCAAAGAATTGTAGGTTAGCATTCATCTCAACCTGTGACTCGGAGACTCCTCCAAGACCACGGCAAGCAAGCTCCACCATGTTATGCACTTTTTCAAGGTCGAGGACTTCTACTCCCCCGTTTCTTTTAACAACACTAATGTCGCTCATACTTTTTTCCAATCTGTAAATTTAATTTTAGCTTCTAACCCTTTATAGGTGTTGTGTCTGATTATATCATCAGGATTTAATCCTGCCAATACCATGTCATTTATATCTTTTTGTCGTATAGTTTTAGGCCATACTACTACTGCTTCTCCTTCGTCGATAGCACTCTGAATTCTTTCAACAATCTGTCTGTTTCGTGGTTCGTTGTCGAAGACCCAGACCCTATCTGAATAAGGTAGAGTGCTGTGGCTAACATCGCTGCCACACATAGCAACAGCTTGTCTAATGAAAGTACTGTCGAAGGGTCCTTCTGTGACATAAACTGTTTCCTCAGAGTTTACATGGTCTTGTCCGAATAGTTTGAGACGGTCCTCAAACATTACTGTGATGTATCGTAGCGTAGCATTTGTTGCCATAGAGCGACCCTGAATTCCAAACCACACACCATCCTTGCCAATGAGAGGGATAATAATTCTAGGTCTGTCATTCTGTAGGTTGTCAAATGTCTGCTGTCTGCTATTAACCCACGTCTTAAACTTCTCAACATAAAAGAATCGACTGAGTTGGTCCTCAGGAATCTTTCTATCGAGTAAATACTGCTTCGCGGGATGCCCATTATTTAGGTCGCTGATAGGTGTTATGTCAGATACCTTTTTGAAGTTAGGTTTTGATGACGGAATCTTAGGAGACGGTGTGTGTCTACCTTTTCCAGTCATACCTTGCTTGTATTTTTCCAACACAAACTGGTCATGGAGGTCAGCGGCATGGTCCTTCAAGAAGTTACTAAGAGACCTCCCTACACCACAGTTGTGACACTTGTAAATGTATTCAGTCTTCTTGAGAAAAAAATACCCTCTTGCTTTGGTCCGATTCTTTTGAGAATCTCCGCAATAGGGGCATCTAAAATTGTATAGACCTCTCTTAACGTGCTTAAATTTATCTAAGCGGGCGCTGAGAAGTCGAATGTATTTGTCTTCAACGTAGTCCATGCAACTCTTTTGCCTGTAGGTAGCATACTACGATTTTGCTCAGGTGTCAAGCTTCTAAGGAGTGCTTGACCTGGCACACTAACCATGAATGAAATTACTGTGAGTGCACCTGCAATGGTCCACATCTTCTTCTCCATCATACGGAGTCTGTCATCTACCAGACGGATGTCTCTCTCACATCCTTTCTTTATATTCTCGGTTTCCTTATTAAGGTCTGAATGAATTCTATCTATCTTTTCAAATAGAATTCCATCGACTTCACCTTGTTTAGCTAGTTTTTCATTATGTACAGCAAGAAGTTGACCCATCTTTACAGAGTTTTCCTGTAATGAATCAACTACTTTCTCTAGTCTTTCTAGAATTGCTGAATTAATGTCGGACATTATACCCTCAGTGCGTCTTGTCGTTTACTCCAATAGAATTTGACAACTTCATTAGGATACAGACGTTTCACGCTCAACTTCTTAAAGTTTTCTGGGCGATACATCTTACGCAATTCAATCTTGAGTGCTGACTCAGACTTAGAGTAGAGGACATAAGACTCTGCTCCATCGTATGAAATCAAGAAGGGGAGATAACCTGCCTTATCTTCTACCGCTTCATTACACTCACTTTTCTTTTTACTTTTGTATTTTCTACGTTTAGGTTTGCTGGACATAAGAGGATCTACACCTGCATTAGGACCTGTAGCGGCAGCACTTCCTGTGAAGCCTCCGTTACCTGCGCTCATTGTAGGTGCATCTTCGTTCATATGCTGTCGAGCAAATCTTTTACGTCATTGTCTATATTTATATTTGCAAAGATGCCAGTTGTTTCTGGCATTCTATCCAGATATACTAAAAATGTTTTGATGATAGGGAAGTATTCTTCTCCCATCTTATACATGAGCAGGGGGATAGTCCCGTCTCCGAAAACATTAAACAAAATAATAAGGTGGTTGAGAATCAGGTTGACTCTCAACACACCCGTCTTCAAATATCGTTTTAGTAATCGCTTGAGATACTTAAACTTTTTCATATCTTCCATGAAGTCATCTACGGTCACCGACTGAGGGTTATCGTAGTGCTTAATGGCAAACATCAAATAGTTTTTCTCATTTAATTCATCAAAGTGCATTACAAGGGGTTAATAATTAACTACCGAAAGTCAGCGTTGCTGCTCCGTCTGATACGACTTCTTCAATACCATTCGCTGAAGTAATCTTCACCCTATACTTGTATCCGTCAAGAGAATCATCTCCCAAGGATGCATATGCAAGAGTTGCAGTTGTGAAGTTACTGTATGTCACACCTGTATCAAGGTTAGCACTGACGTTAGTCCAACGTGTTGCGCTTGCCTTCTTACGCTGCCACACATATGCAAGTGTGCCAGGTGTACCAGTATGACTGGTTGAAAGTGTGAATGTGCCTGCTCCACTAGAGGAGGTAGAAGCAGCAGGTTGTGCTGTGATTGTGATAGACGCAGCAGCATCTGCCACCACAGTATCGTCAGCGTCGTCACCAGCAGCGGCGGCAGTAGCATGCACGAATGCAAGACACTCTGCCTTGTGACGTGTGTCACCACCAGCAGTTGTGTATGTCTCGTACAACCACCAACCAGGTCCAGTGATTCCTCTTGCTTTGTTTGCAGCGATGCCTTGCTCTGTTGTGTCAACAAACACAAGGTCTCTAGAGCGAGTATCCCCACCCTTAACTACAAATTCTGCGACTGCTTTAGGTGCAGTTCTTCTTACCGCTGCAGCAGCGGCGACAGTGCCAGTAGATGCAGCATATGTTGTGTGCAGCTCAAGCGCAGTTGCCGATGTAACCTGTTTGACAATGTAAGCAACACCTGAAAGCTCAAGGATGTCACCAACTTTGACAAGGTTATCTGAAGCATCTGTGAAGTCACCAGCAGTCGTAACAGTGGCGTCGCCATTAGTTGCTACAACATCGGTGCCCATCGCTTTCGCGTCAAGTGTTCCGTAGATTGCCATTTTACTCCGAGGACAAGTTGTATTCCTACAAGTTATTTATACAGTAAGTTACTCTGGGCGGGTCTTAATCGCTTCAGTAACTTTAGCTAGTAGCTCATCATCAGCAGTTGTCTTTGTCAGTTTAACTGCTTTGCCAAGGATAAGCAAACAAATTTCAATTAGTTTTTCGCCAAGCTCTGCATCATCAGGAATCTTTTTGACTGCTGAATCAACCAGTTTATATGCGATTGGGAGTAGAAAGTTAACCATTTTCATCTCTATAGGGGTCTACTCCTATATAGGCTTCATCAGCCTGCGATACGCCCCTGTCTCTTCGCATCCATATCTTGTGTCGCTTGCATCATCTTCTGCTTCATACGATCCTTTGCTTTCGCTTTAGCATCAGACGTATCGATAGCAGGTTTTGCGGGTGCATCGACTGCTTCCTTCTTCACATCGTCACCTGGTTCATACCATTTTCCGTCGCCATCAGAGTCCTGCCAACGCTTACCTGCCTTGGCGGCTTTGATATGTTTTTCTTTTTTCTTCGACGCTTCTTTAAGTGATTCGATTGAAGATTGAATTTGTCTTCTAAGATTTTCAGACATAAGGTCCTCCTTTTTTGGATTGATGGTTACATTACCTTTCTTCTTAGTCGGTAGATAACTCTTCTGACCAGTAGGTTTCATTCCACCTCTCCCATTTTCTGCAACTCCTCATCAGTAAACAATCCTGAGTAGGACAGTTTATTTATAAAAGAAGTAGACTCCTTCTTCATGAGTTGAGATTTACGTCCAGAAGGATTGGACATTGCAATTCTGCGTTGCATTTGTTTGTTGGTTTCTTTTTCGTCACCAGCAGCAACTGCTCTTTGCTCTTTGTCATACGCTCTATCGCGCTGTTTGGTCATCTTCTCTTTAGGAAGTGCCTTGTATCCTTCTTCAACATCCTCTTCCTTGACACAGTTGGGGACTTCTTTGTCGCCCTTTTTCTTTGTGCCTTTGGCTTTGTATCCATCCCAACATGTAGATGCCCCCACGTTTTTACGTGCTTGCTTGAGTCCTTCAAGCATCTGTATATGGAGGTCGTCAATGTCAATACCTACGACTTCTTCCTTAGCAGTCACACCAAGGTCAGCAGCGTCACGTGCTGATTTCTCTCCTTTTTTACCGACAACGATGTAGCGTCCGTCTGCTTTCTTACCAGTGATAAGCATGGACTCTCCACCTGATTGCACAACGCGACCAACATTACGGTCGTCACCGTGCTCTTTCTTTTTCTTCGCGACTGACTGTCTGTCAATCTTGAATCCAGCATAGCCCTCTACGACAGGCTCATAAGCATCAAATGCTTCCATAACCTTGAAGACTCCATCTTTGAGTCTCTCGCTAGTGGGGATTGTATCCTCTTCAATGTGATTGAGGATTCTACTCTGCTCAGACTGAGTATAATTCATCAGTGCTGCAGAGACCAGCATTTCTAATGTCATCTTTTTGCCGTAACTATACAGTATTATTTAGTTGTTGCTTTTTTTTGAGCGTCTTTCTTGAAATCACTGAATTTAACTACCCTTTGACCAGGTGTCATGTCTTGCAGTGCTGCACGGTATGTATCAGTGCCTGCTTTCCAGTCATTTCCACTGCCATCATCAGCACTATAGTTGCTCTGGTCCTTAGTAGTATCAGCAGCAACCTCTTGTTGATGACTCAAGTCGTCAGGACCCAAGTGAGCAACCTCAGTGACGTGACGTAACCACGCACGAATCTCGCTTCCATCTTTCATCTCAAAAATAACATAGTTAGGTCCACGATGCACAACCTGACCACGAAGTCCTGTGTCATCATGCTCTACTAATGCACCCACCTTAAAGATATGGTTGAGCATATAGTAGTCACGGAATGAATCAAAGTCTAACTTAGGAGCATACTCCCATACAGATTCATGGACAGACTCACCCTTCTTAGGTTTCTTTGCCTTAACTGGTGGTGTCATGCCTGTAATCACGTCCTGCATTAGTTTCTTGGAGTCTTTATATCCTCCAGTGCCACCATGGAATGAGTCGTGGTCTCCTGATTGAGCATGCTTTCGCATCTTTGATGCCGACAGATTCTCAATGGGGTCATCAGAATTATCAGCACGAGCACCTGCAGACTTAATGTTAATAGATTTGAAGTCATAATGGACACCGTTATACTTGTTAGTTAACGATTCAAATTCTTTTACTCTGTCATCACCGACAACCATAGTGACGTGCTCATGACCCTCATCATGGAGGTCACGTAGGACATCAAATACATTTCGATGTGCTTCGTTGTTTTGGATTGCGTCCTTATGATTCTTAAACATCTTCCTCATGTGGTCAACCTTCTGTTGAGCACTCAAGGGGTTTTTCTTATGGTCTTGTGACCGACTTGGATAGATTCTATAATTACCTGAGTCTCCACCATGTGCTTTAACAGCATCGAGAAGCTTCCCGTGACCAGCATGAGGAGGATTAAACCTCCCGAAAGTAATCGCCACATGTTTATCGTCCAGTTTTTTGTCAGCAGCAGATTTGCCCTTCGATGAAGTAGAAGGTTTCTTCGCCTTTGCTGCAGCTTGCGCTGCCTCTTGGATGAATTGTAAGAATTTCATTTGGTCCAGTCTTTAGCTACAGTGAAGTTAGCACGAGAGAATTCTAATCTGTCTACGAGTTTGAGTGCCGCACCGTCACGGATTGCAACGAATCCCTCAGGGTTGGTAGCACGTAGACCACTTTCTGTTTCCAGAAATGTCCCGATACTCTTAATCTGTATCAGTTTATTTATGATTAATACCTTTGCACTCATCAGGTTTTTGAAACCATCAAGTGCTGAATTCATCATATTGCTATTAGTATTTAGGTATTTCAACGACTCTGCCTTGCGGTTAGTCCAATCTAACTTAGATTTGAGAGTCTTTTTCTTGTCAATTTCTTGTGTATACTTATCACTTACAAAGTTTTTGAAACCATTTGCCATCTGTGATGAGGATGAAGGGATGACACCACCTCTGACAATCTGGTTGAAGTAAATCTTAAAGAGTGCAGGCAAACTAAAGGGACCCTTACCACCTTGAATCGTGTCGAGGAATCTACCACCAGAGGCGAGAGACTTCTCAGCAGAGAGGATGACAGAGTTGAGTCTAGACTTCTCAGCAGGAGACAGGTTTGCTGCTCCACCTATATTCTCAAACGTAGAAGAGAATACTGCGACGTTTTTGACACCTTGTAGTTTACTTACATCAACACCAAAACCTGCTGATAGAGTGTCCATACTATTGCCTGAGTAAGTCGTATGGAATACGATACCCAATTTACTAGCACCGACCTTCTCACCCATAGGTGTGTCAGCATTCAACACATAGGTAATGGTGTTGGGTTTGAATCTGTATTCTCCTGACACCTTAGAGAGTGGTTTGTTATAGAGTAGGTCACCCTGCAACACACCATCAATAGGTAAGTCCTTTAGATACTTAAGACACAACTTAAGAATCTGCCCGACTGTTGACCCTGCATAAAACTTGTCAGCATCAGCGTCAGAATATACAATCTTCGGGTCAGTCTTATTGAAGACCGACTTAGTGCCGACAAAGAATTGTTTAGTCTCAGGATTCCTACCACAAATGACAGCGGGTGCACCATCCCACTTGGTAGTAATCTTCACCTTAGACCCACCGCTACCCTCTGTGAGCATGTCACGGAGTGCTTTGAGAAAGTTGATAGCGTTGGTGGCACCTGCGGACCCTTGATTAAAGATGTCATCTTCGAGGTGCTCTAGGTGTGTATTCTTTGCCATGTCTGTATTATAGCAGGTCTAAAGGGGTGTGGGTAGGGGGAGTGGACACTTTGCCAACCTACTCAAGCTTGTAGTAAGGAGCAGAGATGCTGGACTGAGATGAAGCATACAATAAGAAGTCTTCACATAATTGATTCTTCTTCTCACCTTTAATAGAGTCAATCAAATTAAACAGTTGCACTGCCTGCCACTTAGAGTATAGGAATGGGTCAGTCACTTTCTTAGGGTCACTGAATAGTTTCTCTATCTCTGAAGGTGTTGACTTAGCAAACTTTCTGAGTCCTGCTTTAATGTCAGCAATCATTTGGTCAGGATTATTCTTAACCATACGTGCAGCAGTGGTAGGTATTTGTTTAGCACCACCTAGATGATTCTTAATCAATAGGTTGATAGGACCAAGAGATATCTTTCCTTGGTTAGCACTAGCACCCTTGACTTCACCCTGCCATCCTGTGAGTTTGGTGCCACCAAATGTCCTGAATTGAATCTTTACACCACTCTTATAGATGATGTAACCATCTAGTGACTCCTTACCCATCTCAAAGCGAGCAAACTGTTGCTCATTCTTCTGCTTCTTATCGAAGTTAATGGGTTTCATTCTTGCTGCAGCAGTAATCTTCTTAAGAGATACACCGATAGCGATATTCTTTTGTATCCTCTCTTGCATACACTGATTCAATCCCCTGATACTCTCCTCTTCACCTAGACATGCAGGGTCAAAGGCAGCACCAATCAGATATATGTCAGCAGGAGACCACTTATTCTGGTCCATTCTAATGCCTTCCTTCTTAGCAACTCTCTTGAAGGCACCTTCAATTCTATCTACTGTCTTACTACCACGGTGGAAGACATAGTTTTTACCTAGAGTGGCAATGATTTTCTCTGCACCTTTGTTACAGGAATCAATCCAGTCCTCAGACAATTCTTTTCTTAGTTTCTCGCAGTCATTACGTGCGATGTCAGCAGGGATGTCAAACTTACTTGATGCCTTTCTAATGTTGGCCACATCAAACACTGTGCCCGCATCTGATTTACCAGTCACTGCTCTCACTGCAGCAAAGACACACTGTGCTGACTCAGTTAACTTAGTAATCTCAGCACCAGCACCACTACCGCCAGCACCCTTCTGTTTGTATACAAATTCTGTTAGTGTCCCTCTAGTAGATTCAACTACTGTGCCAGAGAAACTAGATGGTGGCCATCCTCTCTGATACTTAGGGTATCTCAGAGCATCATGCCAGTCTATATTTTCACCAGTCAATGCATCTTCAATCGCTTTCTTCGCTGCGATTCTATCCTTACTGATTACACGGATACGTGTAAGAGATGCAGATGGACTGCCTATGATTTGTGACTCATAGGTTTCTAAAACTTTGTTGGTGGCTAGGAGTATCTCGTCCTCAGTATTGGACTTAGCCATGCTATTGACTTAACTTACAAGAGTATTTAGGCAGATGTTTCCAGAGACACTCACACGGTCCTCATCACAATTAAAGAATGGATAGACACCATGATTTAGTTTTGATGGGAAGAATAACATAGTATCATTCCACGTAGGGTCCAACTCATACTGATAGGATGTAATCTCTCCTAGGATATTAGTGAAATGAAACTCAAAGTTGGATGCTGTGCCTTTACTGTTATCACATAGAGCATACTGCTCTCTCCAATCAGTAGGAATGTTTAACCAGATGACAAAACTATACACTCCAAAATGATTATGGAATGGATTGTAATCAGTTTGCTTCATAGTATTCATCCATAGAGTTTCTATAGCGAATGGATGTGTCCCTCTAGTAGGCACATTGAAGTCACCAAACTCTTCAATGTATCTTGCAATAAAGCGTGTGCATACCTTATTAAAAAACCAGTCATCCTCATCATGAAGATAAAGAGAACTGTCTAGGTGACCAAGCAATTCTAACTTAGCATTGTCCTTTGCTTTATAGATGTATTCCCAGAGTCTACCTGACTCTTTACTCGTTAAGGTATCCTCCAACCATCCTAGGTTAGAGGGTCTAATCGTCCGCATTTTTTCCCTCGTTGTTAATCCACCACGTGTCAGGGTTAGTCTTTCTGATTACAATATAACCGTCCTCCTTATTGGGGACATCATGATGAGTGACAACCTCATACTCGACTCTATTATGCCATTCGAGTTTGTCCATCGCCTCTTGTAATTCCAGTATCAATAACATACCTTTACTTAATTCACGCTTTGGCATTGGATTCCAGTGGCGAATTACTCCGCTAATAATAAAACAGTTAGTGACAAGATAAGTGAGAAGTATAATAGTCCGTAACACAACCACGTGGTTGTCATATTTTTCTGTCTTGTCATCGGAAAAACTACCTAGTGTATACTTCCACGTCCTAAGGACGCCCCTAAATGTCACCTGGCGCTCTGTTTTCACTGTAGCCTACCTCAAACATACCACCTGGATATCGTGCTGCAAGTTTGAGGGTGTTGATGTAAATGATTTCATCAAGACGTGTGTCGAGTGCCATTGCTGCCTGTGCAACATACCACATAATATCACCCAACTCTTTCTGAAGGTGCTCTTTAGTCTTAGCATCATATGGTTTGCCTTGAAACTTCAGTTTCTTAACAATCTCCATGAATTCTCCTGCCTCTGCAGACATACCAGATGCAGCAGTATCAAGACGGTTGATATTACAACCTGCCTTCTTCAACTCACCATAGCGGTCCATCATAGCATTAAAATCTTTTGATGCATCAGATGTTACACGGTCAACAAACTCAGTGTATTTGTCAAGGTCAACTTCAAACTTTTGTGTGCCTTTCTTCTTTGCTTCCTCTCGCTCTTCAAGTTTCTTATCAACTTTTGCTTTAGACCGAGGAGCACTGCCCATCTTATCTGCCATATCTTCGGCAGTCTTGGGAGAGTTTTCAACTTCTTGTTGTGCTTGTCCCTGTGCTTCATCTACCTTATCACGTGCAGCACTATTGATACGCTCAGCAGCAGCATCTTGGTTGCCATCGTTGGGGTTGAAGTCTTGGGTAAACTTATTTGCGCTTGCCATAGTTAAATTTTAAATCCTTCAAATTGTTTTTTACTTTCAGTAGAAAATGATACAGGGTTGTCAGGTACATCACCTGCGTCGATGATGTCATCTTGTGCCGTCTGGTCACAATCATACAGTCTCATCTTCGCTCTGTCAATACCAACCACGAATCGCTTATACATGGTAGGGTCATTATATCTATTCTTCAACTGCTTCACCATAATCTGACCCATCTGCTCCATATCTTCTGTGGAGATAAGAGCAATCATCAAGTCAGCAGTAGCAGGAAGACCAAACGATTCACTGGTATCAGTAATCTCTACATCAGAGTTACCATAACCAGAGCGAGTCGTCTGTGTTGCAGACACAATAGGCACATTGAATTCACCTGCCATGCCACGCAACTCTTCAGCGATTGATTTCACATAGGTATATGAGTTTACAATAGTGCCCTTATACCTACTACTAGCACAGATATTGAGATAATCGACAAAGATAATGTCAGGATGGAAACCTTTTTTAAGGGACAACTCATTAAGTAATGCCTTGAAATGACCGACGTGTGCTGATGCAGTAGGATATTCTTTGACAACAAGTTTACCTTGAGTCTTCTGCCTCAACTTATCCATCTTAGCACGATACTTTGCTTTAGTAAAGAGCGGGTCGCTTAAGGTTTGGATTGGGATGTCGAGGAGGTTGGCATCAATTCGCTCAGCAATCTTCTCCTCTGCCATTTCACATGTAATGTAGAGTACGTTGCGCCCTTGCATGAGGCAGGCACTAGCCACATGGCACATGAATAAAGACTTGCCGACACCTGTACCAGCGAGTGCGATATTGAGAGTCTTATTAGGGAGACCACCTTTGGTAATCTTGTTAAGATACTCAAGGTCGAATGGAATCTTTTCTTCTTTTCTATGATAGAAGTCGTAACGGTCATCGGAGTCTGCTAGGTAATCGTGTCCCACGTGGTCATCAAAGCATACACCCAATGCCTCTGACATGATGCTAGGAATAGCATCCTTAGTACGTGTCTTGTCTTGACCATCAGCAATCTTTACAGACTCCATCAGGGCAAGGTAAATTGCTCTCTCCTTACACCATTTCTCAGTAGTGTCCAGTAACCACTCTTCGTTGTAGTGGTCTCTGTCGAGGTTATCAAGGAAAGATTCTACTTCTGAGTAGATATCCTCTGTAATGTCACGCCTCTTCTCAACTTCAATCTTCAGAGCATTAGGCTCTGGTGTGGTGTCAAATGAATCAATGTATTCAGATAACGTTTCAAATAGAATACGTGATTTGTATACGTCAAAGTATTCAGGCTTAATAAAGGGTAGGACTTTGCGACAGTATGACTCATCTAAGATAAGTTTACTGAGGGCAACTTCCTCAATCTTCAGACTCATGTATAATGTAGATAAGTGGTAACGATATACTTGTCATTGCTGACGGGAGGTAGTCCTGCATGTGGGAATAACCACATCGGAGGAAACATAACAATTCTACCACATTTTGCAGTGACTTTATAGTCTAACTGCTCAAAGAAAGTCTCGCCACCCTCTTCAACATCATTCATATACATGAAGAATGCAGCAAAGCGACGAGCGGATTCATGGTTACCCACATCAATGTGAGTATTGAATCTGTCGCCATCGGCAGCGGAGTATTTATGCATCTTGATTTGCTCAAGATTATTCTCCTGTGGCCAAAGTTTATCCATCTTCATATCGATGGCATACTGTTGACCGCATGCTTGGATGGCACCAATGAGTTGGTTGTGGATGATACTCCACTGTGGATGTTTCTTTTCTTCTGACAGAATAGTCATATTAAGAGAAGACATCTGAGGTGATTCAAGATGAATTACATTTTCTTCATCCTTCTTGAATAACTCGATGGCATTCTTGCACATATTATAGTCAAGAACATCATCATATATTTGGATATAGTTTTTAAGATCCATATCCAAACTCCTTCGCAGCACACTCATCGAGTGCTTGCATTATTTCTGGCGTGAAATACTTGTCAGGAGAGGCAAGAATAGTAGAAGGATAAACGGAAGATTCCCCAACAACAACGCGATTCCCCTTCCGTTGGAAGACTCCATACTTCTCACCCAATTCCAGTAACCCGTAATACTTGTCCAGTCCACGTTCGTCGTAATAAAGTCGAGTCTCAATCTCGTTATTCTCCTTTGTTAATCTTGATTTTGCTGTTTTGCATTTGATAAGATTTCCAACAACCGTTTTACCATCTTTCTCCTTCTTCTTTGATAGATATATAATTGTTGATGCAGCGTATTTGAGTCCACTACCACCTCCCATTTCCTTTGTTGGAATATATGCTCCCACTACATCATATGTATGATTGGTAACTAAGAGTGGGACGTTTGATTTACCTAATTTCAATGTTAGCACACGGAAGATAGATTTGACAACCTGTGCACGTGTCATGTCACGTGTCTCTTTACCCGCTTCAGAGTCTTCAATCTCTTTAGTAGTGGAAAGCATTCCTAGAGAGTCCAATACAAACATCAGAGGTTTGCGGTCTGCCTCAGGTTGCTGCAAATACTTGTCAAGAATCTTAATAGATTGTGTGCGGAATTCCTGTACTGTAGTGACAGGCACAACAATCATACGCTTTGAATCAATGTTACGTGACTCAATCATTTCCTTAGAGATAGCAGATTCAGTCTCAAAATAAATGACTCCAGCACCAGGGTCCATCTCAAGATAGTGTTTAACAATCGATAGACAGAAGAAAGTCTTACCAGTTGATGACTCACCAGCGATTGCTGTAATCTTATTAGATGGAATACCTCCGTAGATACTGCCAGATACTAGACCATTAAAAATATATGACCCTGTATCAACAAAGGCAGAGGTGTCTCCTGCTGACACACCATCAGCAACTACAGTTGCATACTCATTGTCAATCTCTTTTACAATATCTTGTAGAAAATTCATACCCATCGTCTAGTTTGTAAGTATTGAAGCACTTCTTCGCGGACTTCCATCAACTCATTATAGCATAATTGGTTGTGAGCGCAAGAGCGCAGTTTATCATCTGGTTTATGGACTGACTCTATAAAGATGTCAATTGCCCTATTGTATTTGTCTTTTTTAATTTCTTCGTTTATGCCCATAGTGCCTCTAAGGTGTTTTTCTTTTCTGCATCCCATCCAATAGTATCCAAGATAACCTGCAGTGGGTCAAGGAAACTCTTCTTGAATTGGAGGTCATAGTCTATACTGCCTTGCAATCCAAACTCAGGTGGTAGTGTTTGGAAAAAAGACACCACGTTTTCATTAATCTTATTAGGGGTGTTAAGCATAACATACTTTACCTTTTCACCCTCTTGGATGAGTGGATACTTGTGTGTCAACTTTCTCTTCTTCACGTAGAAATTATACAACAATGCTCCACGCACGTGCATAGGACACCCCTTACCATAGATTGTGGCAGGTGAAGAATTCTTTGCGATGTTATTACATCCACGTGGGAATGCAATCTCTTCAGCAGACATAGCTTCAAACTTCTCACGGAAATCCATGATGTATTTCTGTGCTGCTGCTTCGTCTTCATTCATGATGACGTTAAGTGCTTCTTTAATAGCGACACGACAAGGTGCAGGGGTAGAAGACTTAACTGCTTCGATACCCATCATCTTAAGTTTAGGCTCAGCATACTGCACACCTTCACTATTCCACACATTGAGAATATATCTCTTCTTAGCAGTCCAGATACCCTTGTTAGCGATATTCTCTCGCTTCATGACCATCTTCTGCTCGTAGGCATTCACATAGGACGCCAACGTTTCATAAGAATTTCGTATATACTCCTCAAATTCCACTTGACACACCTTGTCAAGGAACCTAACAACACTCTCATCGCTCTTCTCTCTGCCCGCGAATACCTTGTCAACAAAAGGACCCAGATTGAGATAGATGGAATCAGTATCACTAGCAATAACGTAGTCATCATTATCAGTTTTTAGAATTTTGTTTAGGTAAGCATTCATCTTATCCTCAATCCATCGGATGCTTACCTGTCCCGATAGAGTAATCGCCTCAGCATTTGCCAGATTGTAATACCTGAAGTATTGGTTTCCGATGGCACCATAGGCAGAGTTGAGTTGGATTTTTCTTGCCATTTGGATGTTGTTGAATTTTGACACATCCTTTTGTAATGCCAAGGTTTCTGCAGGTGTGGTGGCATCTTCGAGATTTTGCTTAGCGGCAAGCATTCTCTTCTTGTAAATGGTTCTTTCATCGTAGATACGTTGCATCATTTCTGGAAGGAAACCATGGATGTCCTTACGATACTGAGCACCGTTAGCACATACACAATACTCCCCATCAATATCTATCGACTCTTGAAGTATCTTATCAACATTAACTGTTGGGTGTCGCTCATCGACGAGCGTTTCTGGGGAAATATTGTACTGCATAATAAGGTGAGGATACAGACTGTTAAGGTCAAAACTGACCACCCAATCATACTTTCCTGGAATCGGTTCTTTGACATATGCCCCCGCATACTTTTCATCCTTCCTAGTAGTTAGGCGAGGTGGCACCACAATGTTACGCTTTTTGAGGTCATTGTAAATAAGCGTGTCCCACATACGGACCTGCGAATATACATCCTCAAAGTTTACCTTGGCATCATATGCCATGGTCACTGCCAACTCAATCAACCTCATCTTATCTTCCAGACTGTCAACCAGATTCACGTCATGGATGTTGTATTCCACGAAACGTTGCCAGTTAGACGTATAGAAGTCCTTGAAGTTTTCAAACTCAGTATGGTCCAACTTTTTATCACCCAACTCAACCATTGCAATGTGGTCAAGACGATATGATTCTTGGTTGGTGTAAGTAAACTTCTTATAAAGGTCAAGGTAGTCAAGGATATTGACACCTGTAATATCATAAGCAATGTTTTTACGACCTTGAATGATAATCTCTCTGTCCATCACACGATTCCATGGGGACAAAGACTTCTTCCACTTCTCACCTAGCACACGCTCAATGCGGCGACAGATATAAGGGATGTCATACAAGTTGTTATTCCAACCAGTGATAATGTCAGGAGTATTTTGTGTCCACCAACGATGAAAGTCAGTCAACATCTCCTGCTCTGTCCAGAAGACACGATATTCATTATCAACCTTTGCTTCCCTAGTGCCCCAAGTAATAATTTCTTTGGTATTGAAATTCTTCATGGTGATGCATAGCATTTCCTCAGCGGACGCTTCTACATCAGGGAATCCATTCTCACATGCCACCTCAATATCAATCGTCCAGATTGACATTTGGGACATATCATAATCAATCTCACCAGCAAACTTCTGTCCGATGTGTTGGTATACGAAACGCTCGTATCCATGCACCTCCAGACCTACAGCATCTTGATACTGCTTGAGAAACTCACGTGCTTCTCGTGCACCATCAAACTTTTTGGGGTATGCTTTTCTACCGTCTAGTGTCCTGTAATCAGAGGGACGCTTCTGTGCATCTGGCACAAAAAACAATGTTGGTTTACACCGCTCCCTATACTGCACTGCTTCACCATTCTCGTAACCACGATAAAGAATGTCGTCACCTAAGAGGACTAGACTGGTATAAAAACTACTCATTAACTGCCTTGTATTGCTTGATGATAGTGGGGCTCGGGTCCATTATACTCATGACATCATCAGATGTCAAGAAGACGTAACGTTGGGCAGTGTGTAGTGGGTATTCTTGCAACTCAGCCTCAGGTGTGATGGAGTAACAGTCCTCAATCAGAAGACTCGGCTCCTCGTCCAGCTCCTGAATCTTCCCCAACAAGTAGGTTTGCGGGTGGTGTTTGAGAATAATCAATTTTAGCATCGTCTTTCTTCATGTTTTTATATTTTTCTAGCACCTCATGATATCCCTGCATCACATTGTCATGTGGGTCGCTAACAGCGACAACAGAATATAGAGTTACCAGTGCTCTTCCTTTGGTTAAAGGTGACCATGGGAAGAATTGTAGTTTCATATCTTGCAGTGCTTTCAACTGGTCTTCTTCAAACTCAGGTGCACTGATAGTGATAGTGAATGCATCTACAAAGTCATACGCAAGTGCTTTAGTTGCCTCAGGAGATTCACGGACCTCCTTGATGTCAGCTATTACGTCCTCTCCGCTTTGCATTCTTGCGATTTTTACGGTCATAGTCTTTACCCATTAAGTTTTCATAAGTGCCTTCTACCATATCTAGAAATGCTCGCCTTGCAGAAATGTTTTTCTCCTCTTTAAGGATGTGTACATACTGCATGAATTGCTCCATGTGCTCGGCAGGCACATCAACGGTAACAGTATCGCTCCGTTGAGTATATGGTGGACACAGATTTACATACAAATTCATAGTTAGTCTCCACGCACTAAAAAAGACGCCCAAGGCGTCTTATTCAGTTGTGTATTATATATGCGTTATCACTTCAGTGTTTCGACAGCAGCGAGTGCTTTTTGACGAAGACTCTCAGGGAGAGGGACATAACCAAGACCGTCTGCCTTACCCTGTTGGGTAGGAGTCAGTGCATAACGAAGGACTTCCTTCACATTGTCATTCTTTTCATACTCAGGGTATGCAAGAATCCAAGTCAAAGAAACGATTGGGTATGCGTTAGCACCAGCAGGGTTAGCGTCAGCACCACGCAGTTGGTCATCAAGAATAATCTCACCAAGACCAGCAGAAGCAGTCTCAGCAGATGCCTTCACAAAGTTACCTGCCTTGTTTTGAAGTGCAGGTTGCTCAAGTGCTTCATCATTCTGCACATAACCATAGTTTACATAACCAATAGCACCAGGAGTGAGTTTGATACTAGCAGCAACACCACTGTTACCTTTACTACCAATACCAACTGGCCATTTTACTGACTTACCTGTGCCTACAGTCTTCTTCCACTCAGGAGAGAATGCTGACAAGGAGTTAGTGAAACCCTTAGTAGTGCCACTGCCGTCAGAACGATGGACAGTTTTGATTAGACCACCTTCACAACCGAAATGTGACCACTCAGTAATCTTACCAAGGAAGACATCAGCAATTTCGGTCTGTGTCATCTTCAAATCACAACCAGGATTGTTAAAGGCAGGGACGATAGCACCACCAGTCATGGGGATGTGTACCATACCTTCAGCAGGTTGCTTACTGTCCTTTACAGCACCATCAGAGGCACCGAAGTCCACTGTCTTAGCAATAAACTGACGGACACCAGCACCACTACCAACTGCTTGGTAGTTTACTTTATTGCCTGTGTCTTTAGAGTAGTTAGTAAACCAGTTAGAATACAACATAGCAGGGAATGATGCACCTGCACCATTCAATCTAAAGGGCTCCTTAGTAGTTTCTACAACAGATGGTGTAGAACCACATGCCACCATTAGAGGTGCTGTCAGAGCGACAGCAGCGAGTGCTTTAAGTTTCATAATCAGTTATCAGAACTTATATTTTGTACCAAGTTCAACCTTCCAGTCGCGAGTGTCATCGCTATCTTGGAAGATGTTTTCCCACTTACCATAAGCAGAAAACTCATCAGTGATTTTCACTTTAGTTCCTACTTCAAGTGCTTTGAATGTTTCATCTTCACCACCATCGGGAATGGAAACACCTAGACCTGCCTCAACGTAGGGGGAGAGGCGACCAGTTTTCCAAGAATAACCGACGCGACCTTGATGGACAGCTTTGCTGTACTCATCATCAGTGCCTTTGAATTCGTGTTTGGACTCGACATAGGGACCTGCCATTGCGGGGGCGGAGATCGCCAAACCGAGCAGGGCAACTGCGAATGCTTTCATTTTTGTTCTATCTAGATAAAAGTACAGACCGTCAAAACGGTCCATACTATATTACACGGCTTAATCTGATTTTAAAGTAAGATTGGGTTAAGGTTTAAGACCTGTCAGCAATCTCATACACTTTAAGTTTTTGATGTTCAGGTAAGACCTTTGTCAATTCTACCACAAGTAATCCATTTTGAAAACCCACTGTCCCAATTTCAACATCATCGGACAGATTGAAACCTCGTGCGAAGGACCGAGAGGACACCCCACGGTGTACGTATGCCTCATCGTGTTCCTTATCCTTCGCCGCCTTGGACTTGATGACGAGGACATTACTCTCCGTGCTTACCTCAATGTCCTTCGGGTCCCATCCAGCCAGTGCTAATTCAATCCTCCATTTACTATCTGATTCCTTGACGATATTGTAAGGAGGATACTGTGTCTCTTTGACTGCTCCTACACCATAGGAGTGCAGTCTGTAGAATAGGTCATCAAAACCTACGCTAAATCTTTGTGATGCATCAAAAATTGCATCGATATCCTTAGTGGAAAACTTTCTAATGTCCATAGCTCCTTATAAAGCGAGTTTGTGTTGTGTGGTCCCCGAAGGCAACCACGATTATTTAGTGAAAAAGGTGCGGTGGGATACCGTATTTATAAATACGGTTTTCTAGAAAAAACTTTTAGATAAATACTCATACAGACGGTCTAATCAACTAATGAAAAAGTTAGCCGTGCTTTTGGGAATGAGTTTGTTGACGGCACCAGCACATGCCGACATTACGCATAGACTTTCCTCCAGTGTCCAGCTTACAGTTAACGCTGCGGCAACACAGGTTGAGAGAATTGGCAACAGTTACAGTGTTACAGGTAACAACGTAGGTACAACCTACACACCTACTGGTGGCAGTGCAGTGTCTAATGGCATTGGCGCTATGACTATCGGGTCAGGTGTGGGATCTATCCCTAGTATCGAAGCGACCCAAGCAACTGCAGGGGAAAGTTTCAGCTTCACTCAAACCTTCTTACAAGGGGACGCCTTGAGTACAAGTGCACCAACTGCAGGCACAGTCAGTAACTACAGTAGTCAAGTTTCAACTGCTGCAGGTGCAGCAGGAGACCTTGCTGGTACTATTGACCAGAGTGGCACCATGGCACTCACAGCTGGCGGCGCAGGCACAAGTGCTGTAGGACAATTTACCAGTGAAATCCTTATCAAGTAAGGAGAATCCTCGTGACCATCCGTTTTGGAAAGACAATCATATTTACTGTGACAAGTGCGGCGGCAGTCTTAGTTACTGCTGCCGATGTCCAAGCGGTCCCCGTGGTACCAAATTTTCAGCAAGGCCAGATGACGAGCCACACAGAAACAACGTCTGAAGTCACTGAAATTATAAACAGTATGGATTATGGTACGGGATATACATATAGCGTTTCTGGCCATGGGGTTAAACCCACTGGAAGTAATATGCTACCGAGTGCAGTAGAGCAACAAAGCATACAAGCACCATCTTCATCAACTAATAGTAATGGAATTAACTCGACATGGACAGGTTTGAATTTGTCAGGGACAAGTCGTCCCGCATGGAGTCAAGTAACACCAGGTGGAAACTTCAGTTTCACAGAGCATTATTCGGGACCAGGTCTACAGAATCACACGGTCATCGAGAGAACAACAAAAATCCAAAGCGTAACAGATACCACAAGTATCTTTACCCAGTAATAGCACTAGCATTTGCAGCACCAGTTAACGCTGAGACTGTAGGTGGTGTGAGTGCAACAGCAAATCCAGTCGCGAATAGTTCTGGCTCAGTGACCAACCAGGCAATTCAGGTTTTACAAGGTCCATATATTACTAATACATACGGTGATGGTATTTCCTGTCAAGGACCTACCATGAATTTTACCCCCTATGTCACACGTTCAACTTCGTGGATGTTTCCTTATGAAGGGCACTATAACGATCCTGTCTACAATATGCTTGACCTTACTGGTGATACTGATGGCGACGGCAACCAAATTCCAGATGGAATACCCGACAATCCAGGTGAGATCCTCTACCATAGAAGGATAAGGACAGGTCAAAAAGATAATTACAACTGGAATGCAGGTTTCTCTGCAACTATTTCTTGGCCACTAGATGGTAAAGCACAGGCATTGTGTAAAGAAGCAGCAACAAAACATAATGAATTGCGTACACAAATGGTCGCTAACCGTAGGTTAGAGTTTGAGCTTACAAGATTAACCAAATGTGGTGAGCTTGCTCAGAAGGGTATCTACTTCAAACCTGGCACACAATATGCTGTGCTATGTGCAGACGTGATGGCGGCAGCACCTATTGTAAAGGGAGTGCCTCACGTGCATCCTATTTCTTCTTCTGCCCCATCCTCAAAGCCTTAAGTGCTTGATATCTTTCTCGTTGCTCCGCTCTACGCTCTGCTGTAGAGATAATGGGAGGAGTTTTACCTCTCATCGTAGCAATCTTCTTCATAACTTTCTTAATTGTTGGTTTGATTACTTTCAACAACAGGTCAGCCAAAGGTTTCGCTAACAGTGCAGAGGTAGTAGCGACAACAGCAATGGATGCTGTGGCAGTAACAGCACCAGCGGTGGGTATATTACCTACAACTTGGTCAGGCACAGACAATTTAACTTTAATGGGGACACACTCTATGTTGTCTCCATTTTTTATGAGTTTATATTCAACTATTTTCTGGTCGCCCTGAACACTTCCAACAGGCTCCTTCGCTTCTTGGATTTCAGTAGGACATTTCTGCTCCTTTGTAACGGTAGGCGGCACCTTAGGGATTTCAGGGGTAGGCGGTGTCTCTGGCGGGTCTGGAGGTGGATTATACGGGGGAACGGGTTGCTCATACTGGTATTCTATTTTATTTTTATCATAGTCTATGGGATTGAAGTTAGGTACACCAGCATCACAGAATACCCTGACACCTTTAGGGTCTTCAGTCTTTAGGTCTTCTGTATTTCCTTCGTGTGCTTCTACACAACCAGGCATATTAATGATAGGCACACCTATCTGCTGTGTAACAGGAGGTGTTGCAGGTAAAACAGTGGGAGCATTTCTCAACCATTCAGGTGTGTATACTCTAGGAATCTCCTGAGTGCCCACTTGCCTTATCTGGATGTTGTTAACTCCAATCTTGGGTATGTCCATAGGTCGCTACCAATACAACACGTCTATGTGTCTCAGGCAATTTGTGATAATGATACCCACTGAAAGTAACAACGTCATCCTCAATGGGTTCGTGATACTCTGCAACGTTAGCCACTGTCTCACCACCTGCATCTGTCAGGTAGATGAGTATATTCATGTGTGGGAAATCATGGTCAACGTGGGAGATAGTGTGAGATGGTGCTAATGGTTGAGGGTCAACAGCATTAGCATTCATTCTATACACTAGAGATGCAGTCAACATGTTTGCTTCAAAGATTTGCTCCAATACTATAGAGAATAACTCTATGTGGGGAGACTTAGGAATAGAATACTTCTTAAACTCAGGTCTATCTAAAAATACATGTGAATAAAAATGGAAGTTATCCTTCTCATTCTTATCATAAAACCATGCAAAGTCAGACCCAAGGACCAACTCTTTAAGTTGACGGTATTCTGGTGTGAGAGGATTCGTTAACCTCTCCATTGGATAACCTTTCACGTGTTTCATTACATAATTGGCAGTCAGAAACCAGGCACACTAGGTTTGATAGGGATGTTAGGCATAGTTTGAGTTGGCATCTCTGGGAGTGCTCCGTCAAGTGCAACTGGAAGTGCTCCAGTAATTGCTTCTTTGATTGCCTTTTCTGCTTGTGACTTAACTTTGATTGTAATCTCTTCACGTTGAAGATATACATATCCTGCTGCGGATACTACTGTCAGAGATACTAGACCTGACAGGATGGCGATGCCATTAATTACCTTTTGAATCATTGTTTTTCTCGTCTTTCTTTTTGGTTGCTTGGACGCCGAAAGTAGCTAAAGTTCCTGTGAAGACCGAGGCTATGAAAGTCGGATCAATCTGTCTTTGCTGCAAGCCAGGAATAGTTACATAATTTAACGTCAATATGGTGGCACTCCACCCAAGAATAATAACTCTCACTAAAGCGGCAAGACCTTCGTCTGCCCACTCAAACTTTTCCTTCTCTGGCTTACCGTTGGTAGGTGTTTCTGCCATCGTTAGATATAAGAGGTACTGTTATTTAGGTTTCTTGAACCTCCACTTTCTTTTTGCCGATATTATATTTGGACTCTAGAGTCCAATCATCTTTGTCTTTGAAAGATAGCACTTTAATTTGATTGAGGGGAGCAAGATCCTCTGCTTCTTCTGCTCTCGTAATATCTACCAGTCCCCAGTCACTGAGGAGTTTTGCAATTCGATTCCTACGCTGCACATCATTAATGGTGATGTTTGTAGGTTTACCATCAAGTGCAAATAATTCTTTGAAGTGTACGATATAGTACTTACCACGTTTATGTAGAATATGGCAGGACTGATAAAGTTTCTTCTCTTTTCGGGATGCAACACCAACTCTGGTGAGGGTCTCGCGGACTTTCAGGAAATCATCTGGCTCCCTAAGTGTCACCTCTAGCATCATATCCTGAGACCAATTGATCTCTTCACTCATCTTTTCCCTCCACGGTCCATCTTGCTTTTAATTACCTCAAGTTGCTCCTTAGTTAGGATGCGCATTGCTGCGGTCGCATTCTCAGTGTTATAGCCATAGTATTGTTTTACAAGGGCGAGGTCACTGTCTTTAGACTTTTTATCCCAAGGAGAAAATCTTTTGGATTTCCTAACACTATGTATAAAAAATGAGTATTGCATGTCACTTCTCAGGTGACTACTAGCATTCATCTCATTGGCATGCATGACTGTATCCATGTGATGCATCAGACACTTGTTAATAACAAATGCAGGATACTTTTTCATAGCACGCTCGTCTTCTGTTAGGTCACCCTGCTTCAGATTAATACTATTAAGGTAATCTTTAAGTGGAATTTCGTAATCAGATGACATAAGATAGGACTCTTTCAGATGTGATTCTTTCTTTGACAGCAAGAGCATTCACAAAGAATACTTGCGTCAGACGAGGCTCTTCAACACGTGTATGTGAGTGCCATGTTTGTGCATCATATAAAATGCACCTGTTATATACATTCTTGACAATGGTAGTTGTCTCAAACTGTGAATTATAATCTTCGTAAGCATAGAAGAGAGACTTCTCAGTAGGTTGCAGTCCAAGATTAGGTCTATAGAAGGACGTGCCACTACCTAGGTTAGGCCATGGGTCAAGGTATACGACACCAGCGATGACACTATCCATACCATCCTTATGGATGAGACCTCTACCCATAGGGTCAATCTTTTGAAACTGTGTGAGCACAGTGCTGTCCACACCATTCTCAGGTTCGACTACCAGTGAGAGAAACTTAAGAGACATCATTTCAAACATCTCATAGTCAAGGTCTTCAATACGCTCAGACCTCTTGCCAGGATAATGTCCTGCTTGATTGTAGTCTAGACTGAGTGCATACTCTCTAATTTCATCTGGTCTCTCGTAGAAGTTATCGTAAACAACTAGGGGAAACTTCATTTGATAATTGCCTCAAGTGGTGTAGCGGGATGCATCTCATAGTTAGCAACCAACAACTCAGTCTTATTACGATTGTCGGCACGATGCTTCATACCATAGGTGATACGAAACTCTTCCTGATAGAAACCTTCATACTGCTCTTTGAGATATTCATCATTGTTATATGTAACCATCCAATCATGCTTACAATACTTGCAATGCTCAATAAAATCTTTATGGTCAAATCCTTTATGCAATGATGCATCAGTGCCATACAGATAACTGTTAATCATGTATGGCGGGTCAAGGAAAATGAATGCACCAGTATCATCATCCATAACCTCAGAGTAATCTAGGTTAGTAATCTCCCAGTGTTGAATCATCTCAGAGATAGTCTTGAGATACTTAGCACCACGTGTTGTAAAGTTTTGTCGAGATGCACTAGCAGAGAAGGATGAGTTTTCAGTCAACCCAGAATAACTGCACTTATTAAGAATCCAAAATAACACAGCCTGACGAAAGTCATCTGCTTTGGAAATCTCTGCTTTAGATGCAATGAATAATTCTTTTGCTTTCTCTTCATTAGAGTGGTCTTCTTTAATCCCAACGAGGATATCAGACAACTCTTCACCATGGTCTCTAAGTGTGACCCAGAAATTGTAGAGGTATTCATACTTATCATTTACCCACACAGGGATATCAGGATTGAGGTGTGTGAATAGTAGAGCAACACTACCACCACCTACGAATGGCTCGCGAAACTCCTTAATATCTTTAGGAAACTTCGCCAATAGTTTCTTTGCTACCCTTGACTTACCGCCAGGATACCGAAGAGGTGTTTTCAAGAATTTCATAATTTAACGTTAAGTTGTGGGAGGTCCCATGGTCCTACATTCACCTGTCCAGTGGGGAATGCATTGAATGAGATAGTCCATCTATCATAGTCGGCAGTCTGTCTACCTGAGTAGTGTCTCAACCATGCAGGAAACAGAATCAGTTTACCTGGTTCTGCATCTACCTTCTCATTGATGCCCCATTCAGACTCCATTTTATCATGATACCACACATCTAGGGTATCTGTCACCCTTGGTGTGCAGGGGTCATCAAAAAATGTAGGAGCACCATCAGTCAAGTAGTAGACGGCACTCAAATATGACATAGGATGACGGTGTAGTGGATGTCCAAACCCACTACCAGCAGGAGCGTGGTTACTCCATGCCAAAGTGATGTCTAGGGAATCACAATACAGTTTATACGTTGAGCGATACTCGCGCAAGCATTGTTCAAAGAATCCAAACAGTTGGTCTACCTCAGGAGACACATCATCTTTGATGGTGTGAATGTCTGGACGTGATGTAATCACACCCTCAGGTAGATTAGACTGCATGGAGGGATAGGTCGAGAGAAACTCAATGACCTTATCAGTATTATGTGTTACATCACAATGATATTCCCTCAATATAACAGGGAATATAGGTAATTCTTTTCCTTGACTAGCCTGCATACTTACTCAACTGCAACGGACCCAATTCTTTCCACCCATGTGCTGTCATCTTTGCCATAGGTTGATGTGCTCTACCTCCAGAGTTGATATCACCATGGGGGAGAGTGTTAAATGCGATGGTATACCTATCAATAGGTTCGTGATTTGCCACACTACAGTGGACCATATATGAAGGAAATATAAAGCAGCCACCCTTACCAGGATGGATGAATAATCGACTGTCTTGAATCGGTCCACCATCCAAATGGACTTGCCCCCATTCACGTTGTGAAAGAGGGTCTAAAAACACCGTTGGAGGACCCTCTGTGAGGTAGAATATACCGCTTAAATAGGACATTGGATGCCTATGTGGGTCGTGGTGGTCACCTGTAGATGCATCACTACGGTTTGCCCATGCCTTATTTACAACAATACGGTCAGCATCCCACCCATTATCAGCATGTAGTGTATCAACACAGTGTTGAAACCACTCAAACATGTTAACGAAGTCAGGATGAGTCTGAATATCATTAGTAGTGCCTACGCCTTCAGGCTCATTCCATCTATGAAATTCTAATTCTTTAGTTTTTTCAAGAGTTTCTTCAACCAAATCATCAGGTGCTTGGAAAGTGAAGCATCTAATAGGAAAAAGTTTCTCGGTAGTATACTTTTGTCTCATGATACGTCTATGTTGGCGATACCCCCATTGATAGGACCATATGGTAATGCATTAAAGCTTACAGTATATCTATCATCATCAGCAGGTATAGTGCAATGCCAAAACCAACTAGGAAAGATGATAAGTTTGTTAGGTACAGCCTGAATCAACTCTTGAATAGGTGCATTCTGGTTGATACCTGTCATTGTAATCTTAGGTAGAGTGAATAACTCTAACGACCCTTGCGACCTATCATGTATTGGGTCAAAGAAGAGAGTCGGAGTGCCTTCAGTAGCATAAAAGTTGCCGCTCCAATACGAATTAGCATGGCGGTGAGGCTCTTGGGCAGTGCCAGGTTCATACTTATTTGCCCACATGGAGGTGATTTTGTATCCTTTGCAGTCATGGTTGTAATGTTGGTATACTTGTCTCAAACAAGCATAAAAGTTTATCGCCAACTCATCGAATCGGTGATGTTTATGGAGATTCAACTCACTATTCTGCACACCTGTGCCACCCCTGTAAACGAGGTCTAGTTTATCAATCTCTCTAACAACATCCATGTCAAGTTTGAGGTCAAACTCAAATACACTGACTGGATATAAGTTATTTACCTTCATTGTAAGCGTGAGTTAATCAATTTGGAATAGTCCCTATTCAATTCTACACCACGATAGTATCTATCATTTCTTTTTGCAACTACTGCCGTAGTACCACTACCCATAAAGGGGTCAAGGATGATATCACCATCTTTACTACCTGCTAGGATGCAACTCTCAATTAATTCTTCTGGATACACAGCAAAGTGTGCTCCTTTGTAAGGTTTAGTCTTGATATTCCATACAGATTTCTTTCTCTTCAAAGATTTACCATCTTTCGTAGGTTCTTTGATAGCATCTACATCAAAATAATAATTTTGATTCTTACTTAGCAAGAAAATATACTCATGTGACTTAGTGCACCTATCTTTCATGCTCTCAGGCATGGGATTTGGTTTACTCCAGATAATATCTTGCCTAAGATACCATCCATCAGCACGTAATGCAAATGCAAGCATCCAAGGGATGCCAATCAAGTCTTTTTCCTTCAATCCTTCTAGTTTATTACCACGTCTAGCACATTCTTGGGGTTGGTCACGTAGAGTTTTAGAAACTGTTTGCTTCACAACTGCTTGACCTTTACCTGGTCTGTAGTTGTAGTAACTATCTCCAATGTTTACCCACAATGTGCCGTCATCAGTGAGGCATTCTCTCACTTTTCTAAAAATTTCTACAAGATTTTTGATATAGTCCTCTGGTGTCTGCTCTACTCCTACCTGTCCTTCTTGGTCACCATAATTTCTCATACCATAGTAAGGAGGAGAGGTCACACACATGCGACACTTCTCCTCATATTCAGTAAACACATTAAGTGCATACTTTGCATCACCAAAAAGATTTACATCCCTCATATCTTCAGTCATCATGGTCATCAAATGGGTCATCAAGTCCTTCGTTTGCAAAGAATCCTCGATAGACACCGTAAGACATCATTGCTACAGTGATAACCATAATGGAAATCGGAAACGTGATGTTAGGGTCAAAGTTATAATGTGCAATCATCATTTGAATTCACACCTCATCATAATTTCAGTCATAAATGCCACCAGATTAATCTCTTGGTCCACAACAAAGGCAGATTTGTATTGATACTCAGCAATCACCAGCACTGCCTCAGGGATAGTGTTACCTTTGAGGTGATTGTATAGATTATCATACACTTTACGCATGATGTCAATAGGTTCGTTGTCCATATTCTGATTGACCCACTTCTTCATGGCAGTAAACTCTTTATTCTTGAGATACCCCATCAGATTACTGATTTGGATGTCATTACTAGCACCAAGAATACCAGAATCAATCTTACCTGTAGCAGAATAACGTTGCAACTCATTAAGAGTGCGTCGGAAATCAGGGAAATACTTCTGGACAACCTCAACAACTACCTTAGGTTCGTAATCAACATTCTCCTGCTCAAGAATCTCCTTGATTCTACCAAAGAATCCTGCAGCAAGCGCAGGTTTGTCCTGTGATGCAGTCGAGAAGTCCACCACAGAGCATCGAGAGTGCAGTGGAGAGATGATTTTGTTTTTATAGTTGCAGGTGAAGATGAATCTGCAATTCTTTTGAAACTCCTCCATGCAGGCACGTAGGAGCAGTTGCACGTCAGGGGTGGTGTTGTCTGCCTCATCAATGATGATGACCTTATGGGGTGCTGTAGAGGTGAGAGAGACGGTAGAAGCATAGACCTTTGCCTGATTCCTTACCGTGTCTAGGAAGCGTCCCTCATCGGACCCATTGATAACCAGACAGTCAGTCCCCAACTCATGACACAGTGCCTTAGCAACAGTGGTTTTACCCACACCTGCTGTGCCCGCCAATAGAAGGTTGGGAATCTCACCCTGCTCTAGGAATCCTTGGAAAATTCTACGTGTCGAATCAGGCAGAATACACTCATCAATTTTCTTGGGGCGATACTTTTCAACCCAGAGAAACAACTTATCAGACATCGTAGTTAGAGTTAATAATAATTCGATTCGGATGGTAACTTGGTGACATACCATTGTGGACAATGGTGCCATCAAATACTACCACACGATTTGCTTTAGGGCAAACACGTGTATCATTGATAATCGTGTCGCCATCACTGTCATTCACATAATAGACTGCAGAATAGTGCGGTCCATCCATATCAATGTGAGGTTGATGCTCAAGTGGAGTTGGATGATACAGTGTCATATCCAACCGTGCTCTCAGGATTTTAGGAGACTTCAGATAATCCTGTATCTGAAACAGTAAAGGCATCACCAGTGACTTCAGTGGTGATTGTTGGATATAATCATCATGGTGGATGAGCATGTGACTAAATCCTTGCATACCTAACTGAGGTATACCCTGTCTCTTCGAGATGTTTTCCTGATAAAACCACTCCACCCTATTACTACCCACGTAGTCAAGTAACTCGCGGTGATAGGATGGAGTGATGAAGTCATCAAGGACCTCTATCAAGGTTCTAGTGCGATGTAATAGTTGAGTGAAGAGTGAGTTACACTAGAGAAGTTTGCGATATTCTTCTTACTAATGCACACGTGGTAACTACCTTCAGCAAGTTTGAGATTCTCAACCTTGAAGCAGTAACAGAAGTTACGACGCTCGGGTGTAACGTTGCCAGGATCTTCAAATACAACCTTACGAAGAGGCAATGAGAATACGTTAGACGTATCATTCTTCTTGTCTTTCACACAGACACTATACTCACCTTCGTAACCATAGATACAGAGGTCTTCTACACCATAGATACGTGCTGCTTGCATCAACTGAGTGATGTCTGCCTGAGGAAGGTCAAAGTGAATCTCCTTGTCAGGAAGGTCAGGGTTGAAGTCAGGGACAGTCGGGATGATATCAGGGTCACTGTAGTAGAAAGTGGTCTTACCCTTAGACTCTTCATCATAGATAACAACTTTCTTGTTATCAGGGAAGAAAAGCATGGGAGTCTTAAACAGTGAGACTGCACCAAGGAAGAGTGGCAGGTCATAGATTGCCATCTGCTCAGGAATATGCTCTCGGATATCAGTTAGAGAGATGATATTCTTATTGATTGAAATCGTGTCAATAAATTTACCCTCCCTAATGACAATAGACTTATTAATCTGAGCAAAGTTACGCAGAAAATCAATAGTCTGCTTGCTCAGTTTGATATTGCGTGGTGCTTCATTCATAATTATTGAGGATAAGTTTCGGTGGGGGTTGAATTTTTGTCGTTGAAATACATCAGCAACACTGCATAGTGTAGCACCTTCATGATGTCACGTCTAGCAGTGCCTTTTCTATCATAGCGAGAAGCATACTTTAGGATGTTACTCCTGCAGAATGCTTCGCCATCGCCACATGCTTCAATTAGGTCGAGAGTTTGAAAACCATCATTTGAATAATGCTGATTGTATGTGGAGATGATGTAATCTCTCACCTCCTCTAGAATCTCTTCTTCGTTATACTTCATGGCATGTGGCATACTAACAATTAATTGTATCAGGAAGCAAGGATATTGTCAAGGTCCACTTCAGAATCAATTTTGTCATACAACTCAAGGAAGGATTGCTTAGTCTCGTCATCGAAACGGTTAAGGCATACTTTGATTGCCTTCACACGGTCAGAGAAGATACTGTATGCACGAATGATGTGCACCAACCTACGTGTAGAGACAACCTCATCAACACCACCGTCCTTGAAAGTCTTACGGATAATCTCTGCCCATGCAACAAGGTTGTTGATGTAGACATCATCACAGCAATCCAACTCAGCACAGTAGTTGTGGAGCATCTTAACCTCAGTCTTAGCAGTAGGATACTCTTGCTCAAACGTTACAGGGAAACGCTCTAGGAATGCTTCGTTAAGCACATTGGTGCCAATAAACCTACCGTCATCGCTGCCTTTACCTTTAGTGTTAGCAGTAGCGAAGACATTGAAACCTGCAGAAGGAGTAACTTGCCTACCAATCTTCTTCAAGAAGACACCTTTACCTTCAAGGATAGACTGCAGACAGAGAATCTTGTTAGATGCAAGGTCAATCTCGTCAAGGAGAAGGACAGCACCCCTCTCAAGTGCTTCAATAACAGGTCCGTTGTGCCATACAGTCTCACCATTGACAAGACGGAAACCACCGATAAGGTCGTCCTCGTCAGTCTCGATAGTAATGTTGACACGAATCAACTCACGACCAAGTTGTGCGCATGCCTGCTCTACACCAAGGGTCTTACCGTTACCAGAGAGACCAGTGATGAATGTAGGGTAGTAAATTTTAGATTGAATAACTTTCTTGATGTCGGAGAAGTTACCGAAGGCAACAAAGTTAGGGTCCTTAGAAGGAATAAGTGATTCTGATTGCTTCACGACAGTCTCAAGTTGCTCGCGCACTTCCTGCACTGAGAGATTCCACTTACCGATACCTGCCTTGTAATCCTTAAGACGCTTTTTAACAGTAGCGAAAGAGCACTCGAAGTGGTCAGCAGCACCAAGCAATTCTTTAGTGCCAACCTGCTCTCCATGAGCATCTTTTAGGAAGTTAACGATGTCGTCGGTTGTCACGGGGTGTGCTGCAAAAGTCATGAGTGTTTCTTTGTTGTGTATACATCTATTATACACACAACTGAGCACAGTAGTGGTCCAACCATGACGGTTTTCTATCTGGCACACGCAGGTAGTTGGTCGCTACCCACGGTTTTGATGCTACATAACGCTTGTATGCCTCAGTCGTAGCAATGGATGTGTCGTATTTCCATTGGTCAGGCATTGCCCTAGTGAAGGGTGTGTGTTTGTCAGGACATCCATACTGATGTAAGACACCTGCTAAACGAATACTTCTCTCACATGAGTGAGTCTTGTTGTATCTATATGTATACTCTTCACACAGAGAAATACCATGCTGAATCAACCACTGAATGTTATGGTCAGACTCAGCAACCCATTGCGTACATGGGTGATTGCGGAAAGCACCCTTCTCCGTTTTGTAAGGAGTGCCATCCGCTTTAAATACTTTACCATAATTATGATACCACTTGGAGTATACAATGCTGAGCATTTGACAGCACTCCAGTGGCATTTTGACTATGTGTTTGTCAGGAAGTTGGTGTGCAGAAAGAGTTGGGTCGTCATCTACAGCAAAGATATTCATTTCTTGAATACTCCCAATCTAGCAAGGATGTAGATTGAGAGTGATGTCCAGAATACAACTTCTAAACCAATGTTATTCATGCAATTTGCTCGATAAATGAGGATAGAATCCTCTTGTTGTTTGCTTTAGACTTGAGAGACTTAGTGAATGCTCTCTTGATGTCTGCTTTGGAATCACTCTTAGGTAGGAATTCCACATCATCATTCATAGCAGTAGAAGAGATGAAGTAGTGACGTTGATATCCACCGAAGGGGACTTCACATGCTTTCATTTTCTTCCACTCGGATGTGATTTTTGCCATCTTGTCACCTTCTTCAACAAAGTCTCTGATGACAGATAGAATCTCACGAGTCTGACCGATACGGAATCCTAGGAAGTTACACTGAGGAAACCTCCCCTTTAGATAGCGTAGCATGGAATGAGTGGTCTGTCTATAGTTATCGACAGAATATGTGCGACCAGTCTTACGGTCACGAAGCATAGTGTTTGTCCTCCATGATGTAGCATGCATTCTTGTCTCACCTTTCCACTCAGTCTTCTGCCATACACGTGAATACTGTGCCTCACCGTCAGTCAGAATAGATACGTGGCACTTCTCAACACCATGCCTTGATTTGAATTCTGGGATAACAGTCTGCAGACAAGCAAGAGTCTCATTAAGAGGTGTGCCTGAGAGACTCAAGTGACCTGGAATGTAGTGAGTAGTAGGCACCTTAGCACCTTCTGACTGCATCCAAGAAACTTGATTTCTGTGAGCATACATCATGCAGATACGATATAGGTATAGGCATGACTTGTCAAACTCTTGATTGTTTTGGTCACTGTTGACGAAATTCATCAAGAAGAAATTGATAGGCACATAGAATGTATTCTCGCGACCTGATTCTTCATCTCTCCAGTCTTTACCACCCTCCATGAAGTGTGTATCTTGAGTGAAAGCATACACAGTGAATGGAATACCAGACTTACGGCAGAAGAAACAAAGTGAAAGGAGTTGCTTGACAGTATCAAAGAGAGAGTCAACCATACTTCCAGACCAGTCAAGGATAAAAATCAAACCGTGATTCTTACCGTCAGGTGTGACTGTTACTTTCTTGAAGATATCTTCATTGAATTTGTATGTGTGCAACTTAGAAGTATCAAGGACACCAGTCTTAGAGATAGAAGCACGTGCATATGCTGCAGCAGACTTCTTCATCTCAAACTCTTTAGAGAGGTATGAAACTTCACGTTGGTTACCACGCTTCCACTCACGATATGATGCATCAGCATCTGCCCAGTTAGGTCCACCCATGAAGAATTCATCTTTCTCATCAGTGAAACGCTTAGCACCCCAGTATTCATCACACATCTTCCATACTCTCTCAGGAGTAATAACTACGTGCTTAAGGTCAACCTTGTCAATCTCCATGTAGTGAGTGACATTCCAAGACTCAGTGCTAGTTTCCTGCTGAAGTCTGTCAGCGAATGCTTCATCAGTAACTGAGTCTAGGTCGAAGTCTTGACCACCTGACTGCTCATAAGAAGGAGTCTCAAGGTCAGCAGGGTCTTCCCTTTTTTCTTTATCTGTGCCTTCATTATTTTTCTCTTCAATCTCTTGCTGCTCACCGTCACCTTTTTCTGTTGTAGTGGACTGAGACATGCCTGCATCGTCAGTGTTACCTTCGATAGGAGCAGGGATAGACTTCTTCTGTTGGTCTTTTGAATACTCGTAAATAGCACGTGCAGCATCAACTGCTTCATCAAATGTTTCTGTAGCGCCCACAGCGTCTCTGAGGACTATCTCATCGTCATTGAAAGGCATCATGATGTATGCACCAATCTTGTAGTAGAGGTTTACTCTGTCGATAAGATTGAGTTTGTTGGCATCTACATCTTTTACAGAGAAGAAATCTCTATCATGTAGTTGACTGTAACCTTGGAAGAAGTCTTTAGTAAGACCTGGAAACTTACGTTTCATTAGTTTCTCGATACGTGCATCTTCTGTGATGTTGACGTAGGACTTAGGAAGGTCTTCCTCAAGGAATCCCCAGTTGTCTGCAGGTGTGAAGAGTGCGTGACCGACTTCGTGACCTACTAGCATGTCGTATACACGACCTGATACCTGCCAGATAGGAAGAGTCAAGACACGACGCTCAACGTCGAATGATGCAGTCTCGACAATCTTGTGCTCAACAACAAGATTCTCAGTAGCGAGGAGTCTGGCGAGGTTTCCTTTGATTTCTTGTTGAGTCATGGGTTATTCGTTTGTATATACACATTATAATACGAAACCCTCCGCTTGGGAGGGTTGAGTAGACACTTTTTCAAGTGGCTCCGTCTGGCACGTGCCTGTCGTAGTGCTTGTGGTTTTAGGTGGCGCTTCGCTTCCTTCTTGGAATGGTGCTGCCAGTTAGGGACTTTCATCGTAGACTAACTTTGAGAAATCGTTGGGTTTTTCAAACCTTAGAGTGGTATCAAACTTGTCCAGTAGGACATCACCCTTATGGGATATTACAAATAGATTGGTCTTTCCGTCAAGGTCTCTTAGAATCTTCATCAAATCATAGGTTGCTGTAGAGTCTAGAGAAGAATCGAATACCTCATCTAGAATCAGCAGGTTAGTAGAGGCAGAGTTTTTCATCTTAGCAATATCTCTCCATGTAAACAGGAGTGCTAGGTCAATTTTCTGCTTCTCACCCTCAGAGAATGATGAATACGAGAAGACATCACGGAAACGAGACTTAATTTGCTCAGTAAATTCTTCATCAAGTGTAAAGTTGACAAAGAAATCCATTCTTTGCAGGTATTTATTAATTCTTTGGTTAATTAGAGGGATAAATTTGCTGATAACCTTACTTTTAATACCACTGTCCTTCAATAGAGTGGATACAACCCTCAAGTCATCGCAATTTTTATTGATTACTGTGCAATCATCAGTAGTTTTCTTCAGTGTTTTACGATATCCTTCCAATTTCTTCTTCTCTTCCTTAGTATCAGGTGTTTCCTGATTACATTCAGTAAGAATGTCTTGGCATTCCTTCAGCAGTCGTGAATTTTCCTCGTTGAGAGAGTTAATTTGATGTTGGACGGTGGTAATTTGGTCACAATTCTTCCTACGCTTCTCAATATGACTCCAGATATCATTAATCTTGTTGGTAATCTGCTCACTACCTTGAGAAAACTTCTCAACTTTATTCTGTGCCTCGATAGTTTTCTGAGACTTAAGGTCTTTCGCTAGTGTTTGGGTGCATGTAGGACACTTGTTATTATTATTGTAGAATTTTAGGTCATTCTGAGCACGTTTGAGGTTGCCTTTAATCTTAGCACGCAATTCACGCATTTCTTCATGCTTCCTTTGCTGCTCTGCTAGGTCATTAACAGTCAAACCAAGGGTAGCAATCTCTTCTTGCTTAGCAGCAATCTCATCAGCAATATTTGTGATGCGAGTTTCCTTCAGATTATAACTATCCTGCAATTTTACAATGTAATCAGCAGTCATCTTCTCCATACTATCGATAGTATGTCGCTGCATGTTTACTTGTTTCTCTGCAAGAGATAGTTGATGCTCACATTCTTTCTGTCCTGCATTTGCCTCTCGGATTCTATCCTTGAGGAGTAGATTCATTTTACTGAAGACTTGGATGTCGAGGAGGTCTTCGATGACTTCTCTTCTATGTACAGCAGATAACTGCATAAAAGGGACAAAAGTTGAAGAACCAAGAATAACCACTTGAGTGAAAGACTTGAAGTTAAACTTAAGTACTGATTGCTCAAGGTATTTTTGAGTGTCTTTAGTAGCAGCATCTTGGTCTAGCAGTTTTCCGTTTCTATGAATCTCAAAGATGTTTGGTTTGATACCACGGATGACTTTATATTCTGTGCTACCAATAGAAAATTCCACCTCCGCAACAGTCTCCCTCTCGTTGATACTATTGACCAACTGAGACTTACTAATCTTACGGAAAGGTTTATTGAACAAAGTAAAGCACAGGGCATCCAGTAGAGTGGACTTACCTGCACCATTAGACCCGATGATTAGATGTGACGGGGAATCATTAATAAGAATCTCTGTGAAAGAGTTTCCTGTAGAGAGGAAATTCTTCCAGCGAATCTTTTCAAAAAGAATCATACCAAAGGGGGTGGAATAACAATATCGTCAGGAGTAATTACGGTAAATCGATAACCATAGTTGATACAGTTATCCTTTACTTGTCCCTCCTCAATTTCTTTAACCTCCAACTCACGATTATAGTTGAGGTCTTTCAGCATTTCATAATAGCGTACTGCATCGTCTTTGTCAATAAACATCTGGACGACACGCTCAACAGAGTCATCGTCTCTCACGGCATACACGCCGCCAGTTTTGATATCGAGCAGTACAAACATTCAAACCTCTAGTGCTTCCATGTAAAGTGACTTAAGGATTCCAAAGATGTCTTGTTTATTTTTCATATCAGATACACAGGTCTCTAGAATAGAGAGAGTATCCTCAATTTCAACATCTTCTACATCATCAAGTCCATAAGAGATGTCCTCAATAATTTTGAAGTCGGCAAGGTTTGCTTTCTGAAGTTTCCTTACCGTTTGGTCAAAGAATAGTTGGTCATTCTTCTCTTCTACAATCAGTTTAACGTATGTGCCTTCCAGTTGTGAGACATCTACGTCAATACCATCCTTATAGTATACCTTACTAAAAGTATTATAAGGATTCTTTACGAAATCAAGTGTATAATCCTTAGTATTTAGAATATGAAACCCTCTATCTGACCCATAGTCATTCCAGTATAATTGGTAGGGGTTACCCAAATAAACTATCTGGTTTTTACGACTAGGTAGATGATAATGACCAGAGCAAACCAGTTTGAATTTACTAAACAGGTCAGGTTCTGTGCCATGGTCCATGGTAAACCCAGCAATAGGTTGGAAACCTTTCAACTCTAGGTGACCCATGCAGTAAGTTGCCTTACTTTTTTTAATCAGGTTAAGAGCATCACTACGATTGTCATCACAAATCCATGGGAGAAGGAGCATCTTTCTGCCACCGATGGTCATCTCCGTTGGGTCTGAAACAATCTGGATGTTTGAATACTCTCTGAGCAACAACTCAGGTGCACTGACTTTCAGAGTATTCTTATAATAGATGTCATGATTACCTACGAGCATAGTCATACGAATACCACGCTCTGCCAGTGGACCAAACCACATGTCATGAGCAGCACTCAGACTGCTGAAGTTAATACTCTTTCGTTTGTCGAAGGTGTCTCCCAGACATAAAATTTCGGTGATGCCATGCTCATCAATATATGGGAGCACGATTTCACCGTAGAATTTCTGATACCTTTCAACATAGTACTGGTTATCATTACGGACCCCGAAGTGCTGGTCCGTAATCAGTAATACTTTACTCATATCAATGACGCATGTTTGTTTCGATTCTACTCTTAATAGAATTCATGTCCGCGTGGTTTTCTTTATCATCACTATGGAATACTTGGTCGTAACCATTCTTCTCAATGAGTTTGTCACGGATGTCCATTTGTCTTTTCTCTTTGGCAATTCGCCTTAGGAATGCATAATAAACGATTTGTGTAAAATATGCGAATGGATTTTTAGATTTGTTAGGGTCGAAGTTATCAATATACTGGACACAGTTTTCGACTCCATCGGAAACCATGTCTTCTTTAAACATGTAATTGATAAAATTAGGACGATAAGATAAGTGCGTCGCAATCTTCAAGAAGCACTCTGCAAGATACCTCCCGATGCGAGGCTTGGGCTTATCGAGTAGACGCGCCTCTTCTACTGACTGACGATATTTGATAATCTCTGCCAGAAATAGTTTATTGTCTACATAGTGTTGTTTTTTCTTAGCTGCCATTAAGCGTTGCATACAGTGTGTGTCTGCTTTTCCTATTATACGGGATAGTAGTCATAGTGTCAAGCTTGACAACACAGGAATAATTGTATATAATCAACCATGTAAGGGTTGAAAGGGTTAGGAGTTTAGATCTTTCTGCCACTGTTTCTCCAACTTCTTCCGAAGTTCAGAAACCTTGCCGACCAGACCCATATTTTTATTCATAGGGACGCTGTACTCTTCAACATCGTCCTCACCATTTTCTTTGCGCAACCAAAGTTTATACATCATAATGGCACCCATAGACATAGGTGCACAGGTTGTTATATCTGCTTCGTTGATAATATAAAAGTCTTCGTCGCTCCATATCATCCATCTAATTAATCCCACAGCAATACCTGGCTCCCCATTCTTTACAACGGGATGCTCTTTAGGTGTAGCAGGAGAGGATACAAATACCATAGTATCTCCATTCTCTTCAGTAGCAATCATGCTACCCATAACCTCATCTCCTGAGGTTAGTTTTACTACTCCATAAAATTCGTGGTCGTGTCGGATGTAATTAATCATCTTTCAGGTTTACCTTGGTGACTTCATAATCAAAACTTTCTTCGTCGTATATCTTCATTCTGGAGATAAGATGTCTGAAAGTATAGTTGTGGGAGTTGCCTTTAGAGCAATCATCTGCGATGTCATACAACACTGCCTTAGCCTTGTTGTCTCCTTTTCTCAAAACTCGCCCAATGGACTGAAGGTTTCGGACTCTGGATTTGGATGGTGATGCAAAAATTACATTATGTAGATTGCGGATATTGATACCTGTAGAGAATGTGCCGTAGGATGCGAGGATGATAGCATTGCTTTCCTTCTCACAAATCTTTCTAGCTTCTTCTCTTTCAACAGCATCTACACCGCCGTGGATAAAGAAAATCTTTCGACCTTCCTCCACCTTATTATTTAGTAGCTCCCAAAGTGGGTCTCCATGCTTTTCCACGTAATTGAATAGCACCAAAGTATTACCCTCTAGATCTAGTGCCAACTTAGTGATGAAGTTATTACGTCTGGTGTGTGACACCAAGTAATCCATCTCCTGTTGGTAGTAATCAAAGGGCACATAACCGTGTCTCATCAGCAGAATACGCACCCTTAGGGGTGTGAGGTGTCCTGCCTTCATCAATTCTACCGTAGAGGTTACGCGGTCACACTTACCAAACAATCCTTCTAGGATAAGTTGGTGCGACTCTAGTCCATCTAGGGTCCCTGTCAGACCCACGCGGTATTTTGCATCATGACATTTATTCAGAATGCCAGTAAGAGACTTCGCTTTGTAGAGGTGTGCTTCATCTCCGATGATGACATCGAATCTTTCAAAAAATTTCTTGGGCTCTTTGTAAATAGATTGCCAAGTAGAAACGACAACAGGTGCCTTGACATATTTCTCTCTACCTGACATAATTTCATGGACATATGAATCTGCCTTCCATCCATAGTCCTTAAAGTCCTGCACCAACTGGGATACCAGTGAGGTTGTAGGCACAATAATTAACACTTCTCTTTCCTTCGCTAGATGCCAACGCACCAACGAATAAATGATTAGTGATTTTCCGCTTCCCGTGGGGGATAGTAGTAACTTGCGATTATGTTTAATCGTTTCGTATACTCCTTTGAGTTGATAGTCCCGAATCCTGAAGGGGAGTCGAAGATCCTTAATAAAAGACGCAATACTCTCAGGTGTGACATAATCTTGAGTTTCAAATGGAAGTCCGTAATGTTTAGAGTCAAGGATTGAGTACTCATATCCTTTCTTGTCGAAATACTCAGTTAGGTATTCGTATAGACCAACGTAGATTTCACCAGTGCCAGGTGAATAAAGTCTAATCTTTCCATCCCACACACGCCGTCTATACTGAGGCATAAACTTTGCTTCTGGGACTTCAAACTGAAAGTGCTCACTTAATTCTTTGTGGACATGTTCCTCCGCATCAACTTTGAGATAGACTTCATTCTTCTTGGTTACGGTAATCATCTAATTCCATAATACTTAACTATCTCGATAGTATTCTTGATGGCAAATCCACGCGAATCGATTTGTTTAAGAATCCTATCAATAGTAGTTAGGCAAGTTTCCAAGTAGTCTATTTTCTGTTGTTGGCGGGTCATCTCAGGGTCACTATCAACGTACATGGGGACATCACCCTTCAATACCTTAAGGTCGAAAGGTTTCTCCGCATATACTTTTGATGGTGCCTTGCCTGAGTAGTATTCAAACTTCTCTCTATACATCTGCTTGTGTTTTGCAGACGCTTCTGATAGCATCAGTTTGAAATGATTATAAAATTGCAAGTATTTTGCATGTAGTCTGGGGGTTTCCATACTATCGTTGGCGAGCAACTCAGGTAACTCCCTATGGTCAAAGAATTTCTCAGCGTCCTTTGACCACAACTCCTCAATTTTTTCTAGATTCATTATGTAAGTCGCTTATCTCTCTGCGTTGATTCTCCAGAGCGCACTTGATATCCTGAATACTGAAATGTAACCGATGCCATGGCATACTCTGTACCATCTATTGTAGCATTAAATTCAAGTGCTGACAAGGATGTTGGTATCAGGTCAAAGAATACCACGTTAAAATTAGATTTGAAATTACTGTTGAGCACAGTCAATGTGCCATCAGCGAATAGATTATCGTCCTTGAAGATTGCTTGCATCTTCTCACGAAATTCTGTACGCTCTCTTACATTGTCTGGTGTGCCTAGTGCACGTAACCAGTTGTGCATAATCATATAGTTTTCCAAGTCCTCATCAATGAGGAAGGAAAGTGTCAAGGGGTCATACGATGTAAAACCCTCATAGGGCAAGTATCTCAACGGTGTAGATTGCTGTTGAATCGCCACGTTGATAGCAGGGATGTTTGCTGATTGACAGAAATAGGCAACCTTAGGATACTTTGCAAGTAGAAACTTGAATCCTATAGGTGATAAGAAATTCCTATTCTGTATCTGTTTATTCCAAGATGAGGTCATCGTCGTCTTGCCATTCCTTTGGGTAACATAATCCTAGATCTGCATTAAACCAGAAGTCTTCCCAGTCTTCTTCGGAAGCTTCTTCCCAATGCTGCTCATCGGTTTTCTCTTCTGGGTCAAAAGACATATTCTTCTATCATATCCAGTACAGTATTTAGGGTTTCATGTGCGCCATCATGCCAGTCACCATTTTTATCTTTTCGCTGTCCGTTGTAGAGGTCATTCTTTAGTTTTAATACTCGCGTCTTCATGTCCAGTTTAGTCATTTGGGATTTACCAGGCATACTTACTCTTCAATTATAATCCTATTTACAAAAAATGGAGACCGAAGTCTCCACAGAAAGGTAAGTTTGTTTGGGTTTTCTTACATAAGAATTTCCTTACAGATACGTTTACATGTAGCCATGCTACTACTTGGGTCACAGTCGATTAGACATTCATAGTAGTCATTTTCGGCGGTTGACTCCAAAGTGTCAATGGTATTCTCGAAGTGTCTCCATTCATCGAGTTGGTTTCTGGAAATTAAGTTATGCATTATGAATGCCTCCAATGAATGTCCTAATGATATAAGTTTACGCTTTCATTTCATTGTTATGACCTTAATTCTATCACTATTTATATGTTGGTATCAACAAATACCGATTGCATTAACAAAAATAAATGCCTACGAGTTTATACTTAGACAAAAAAAGAGGGGCGTAAGCCCCTCTGAAAAATGTAAAATTGTGTGAGTAAATCACATAAGGTTAGCGACCTTAACACGTCTGTAGTAACGGTTAGCGTTAGAGGTAAGTGCGCCCTGACCCTGAGTAAGTCCCTCAGCGAATGGGTTAGCAACCATACCATAACGAGTCTTAAACCCGATTTTTGGTTGGAAGGTATCCTGACCAACGGCTCTAACCATTTGGAGAGGCACGTAAGGACAGTAGAAGAGTCCTGCATCATATGCAGAGCTACCTTTGTATCCAGCAACGTAGAAGTGAGCGTCACTTACGTTTGCAGAATATGGGTCAACATAAACCTTGATTCTACCGTTAAGAGTACCAGCAAGAGTGCTGCTGTTATCGTCAGGAAGAAGGTTGCTGTTGCCAGAAAGAGCAGGAGTGTAGTCAAGCACACCAGCCATAGAAAGAGCGGAAGCAACGTCTGCGGAGCAGATGAGGATGTTGCCCTTCCCTCTACGAGTCTCATGCCCGATAGCATTCATATCTCTTTCGATTTGGAAGAGAAGACCTTTGAATTTCTCAACTGACCATCTACCGTTGGAGTCAACGTCGAGGTCAAATGTGCCTGCAGTAGCAGTGTTGTTTTGAGCACCAGGTCTAGCGATCTTGTAAACAGTTCTAACGACTTCCCTGTTGATTTCAGCAAGGACTTCAGTAGAAAGGATGTTTGCAAGCTCAGACTCAGCGTCCAATCCATGCACAGCCTTAAGGTCTTGAGCAAGCTCTAAACTGTACTCAGCTTTCAAAGCACGTGACTTAGCAGTAACTGTTACTTTCTCGATTGAGAAACCCATTTCGTTGAAATGGTTTGAGCTACCGTCACCAAGTGCTTCAGACTGAGCAGTAGTCATACCTTGACCACCGATGGTATAGTTACCAGCAGCGTCTGCAAGAAGACCAGGGTTGCTACCTGTCTGTGTGTTAGAAGCAAGACCGTTTGCGCTATTCTCGGAAGAATGCTCGGTATCTACTTCGTTAAAGAATGTCTCAACACCACTGTTGTTGATGTCTCTGTTTGTGCCTTTAGTAGAGCGCATTGCGAAGATAAGTCCAGTAGGACCAGTCATCGGTTGCACACCACAAATGTCATAAGCGATAAGCTTAGGCATTGAGCGTCTAATAAGACTGATAAGCACAGGGTCGAAACCAGCAACAGGACCTGTTGCAGTGCTACCGCCCGAGTATCCAGTACCACCAAGTGAGTTGGTAGGTGCTGCTTCAGTCAAGACTCCACGCTCTTGAGCGTTAAATTGTTCTTGGTTTTCCAGAAGAATCGAGGTAACCGCCTTTCTGTAGGTATCCTTGATAGGATCGAGCTCATTGTGCTCAAGAATGGGGTTCCACTTCTCCTGAAGAGCTTCTGCGTTAAACATGATAGTTTTTCTCTTAGGTTTATGGAAGGATTATTTGCCGCTCCAACGGGAAATAGCAGCTGCATATGCAGACATTGCTTGTCCTGTAGGTGCATTTTCTACTTCTACGTCCTCTGTAACTGTAGTAGCTTCAGGTTTTGTAGAGAAGTATGATTCACGGAGAGTAGAAACTTTCTCACGGAAAGATTCTTCATCATTAAACTCAACAGCTTCTGCCAAAGATACGAGTTTCTCACGCTGAGCAAGACTCAGACCTTCGGAGATTTCTGTCACAATCCCATTCTTGATATAATTTCCGACGCGCTTTTGCAGCTCGACGTTTTCTTCAATAGACTCGTTGAGTTTCGATTCCATGTTATCGAGTTGACCTTGGAGTGTGTCCACAACGTCAACTTTCTCGTCGGGAAGATCAATGAAATTCTCAACGAAAACTTGTTTGATGCCATCTAAGACAGATGTAGCCATCTCTTGCTTGATGCCAGATTCAACAGCGAGATTGTTTTTCTCCATCCACTGTGAAACTGCATAAGTGAGATACTCGTCAACCTTTTCTGCAAGGTCTGTCTTAACAGTATCAATTTCTTCTTCAAGGACTTTTGCGTAATCTTCATGCATACGCTTAAGTTCCTCGTTTAGGCGGGAAACAACTGCCGCTTCAAAGATGGTCTTTGCCTTTTCTCTGAATTCTTCAGAAAGGTCTTCGCCTTCTGTAAGAGCAGCAACGTCAGCAGAGAGGTCAACTTCAATGACTTCTTCTACTGGTTCCTCAGCAATCACGTCGCCTTCTGGCTCGTGCCCTGCCTTAACATCACCTTTGTCACTGAATTCTGCTTTCTGGGCAGAAGCATCAGAAGGTTTTGTTTGAGGTGCTTGAGCATTACCACCAGCGATAGTTTTAAATTTATTACTATCGTCATCAGGCTTGCTGTTTTGCGGGGTAGGACCACCAAGGTCTTGTACACCAGCGAGACTAGAACCATCAGCACCCAGCTTGGGCATAGGCTCAGCAGGTTTCGCGCCAGCGGTTACACTTGATTCATCCAGAGTTGTTTCAATCTCTTGTGACATTTTAGTCTCCAACAATTTTACGATTTGCTATAGTTATTTATAGATTAGAAAGTTTCAAAAAGACTCTTAAACGCGGAAATCTTCCTTTCTTCCAGTTGATTTTGCGCAGCATTGTCAATTCTCTTCTTAATATCTTCGATTTTTTGCTCTTGGATAGCACCACTAGCATAAACCCACTCCTTACCTTCCATGATTCCATTCACAAAAGCGTCTGGAGCAGAGGGGTCAGCAACAATATCTGCTGCAGTTGCAAGCATAAAGTCATCTGCGACAACTTTAATACCATTTGATTCCTTGATTGAGCCCAAACCTCGGGATGATACACCGAGTTTTACACCTTCATCAAGAAGAGACTTGGCGATATTTCCCATAGGAGTATCGAGAAGTCTTGCCTTTCCTACAAAGTTGTTACCTTCTTGCTTAAGAGAAGTAATCAAATGAGATACGCGGTCAAGGTTAATAGTAGGACCATCTGGATGACCCAATTCACCTAGTGCGCGACCCTTACCAATGTAAGATTCATTGTATTTAGCAACTTCACGACTCAAAGTCTCTACAGGATACATGCGACCGTTACGGTTTTTGATTGCACCTTGAAGAAACACACCCTCAATGAAGTGTGACTTCTTACCATTCTTGCCTTCAGTAATAACTACCTTAGCAGATTCAATCTCTTCCCTGATCAGTTTCATCTGTAGTTTCCTCTGTGTCTTTAGAAGCTTCTACCTCAGGAGTCTCCCCCTCAGGAGTTTCAGGTTTTGTGAAAATAGATTTTCCAACTTCAACCTTTTGTGTCTCAATCGCCTTTAATGCTGCGTCACTCATACCTGTAGCGACGTAATCACTCAGGTCTTTTTGTCCCGAAAAAAGGGCATTAACGATGTCCATCGCTGCGGGTGTAGGCATAATTATATTGTTAAGTAATAACTATTTAGATATTTCCCTTTTTGTAATCCGCGTCATCAATACCTTGCTCCGCAGGATCTGGTTCGGGAGGTTGTAAAGACATCTCCATTTGGGCTGCTTCCATGGCAGGCATTGCCATTGGGTCCATGCATTTCCCTTCTGCGATCTCTTTATCCATTTGCTTTTGGATTTCATTATATAGGTTATCAGGTTGCTTAAGTACCTGACGACGGAGATATTCGAGGGAGAAGTATCTACCAGCGAAGGGGTCCATCTGCTGTAGAAGCGCAAGTCTTGCATTAAGAATCTCTTGCTCTTTCAGCTCACTGAAATAGTTATCAGCGATGAAATCATATTGAATATGCTCACGCATATCATCCCACTCCTCAAGTGTACAAACACCTTTGAGGACTAGCTGGGTCTTCATCAAATCATCAAAAAGGTCGGAAAACTTCTTGCGAAGTCTTACAACAAACTTCTGGAATTTAACTTCGTCGCGTGTAATCTCTGCGCTTCTTCCTACATTAAATGTATTGTCTGATTCCAGTCTGGATTCAGGTACGTTGAGTGCGCGATAAAGTTTCTTCTGGAAGTATTTTACGTCCTCAAGCTCTCCAAGATTTTGTCCACCTGGCAGCGTAGTGATCTCAGTGCCTCTTCCACCTTCACGTCTTGGGAGCCAGAAGTCTTCGAGCATCGACATGAATTTCTTGTCGTCTCTAATTTCCCCTGTGTCTGCATTGTATACTAGCTTGTTTCTATAGCGAGACATTACCTCACGGAGGTATTGCTCAGCCTTTTGTTTTGGTAAGTTACCTACATCGATGTAGAAAATCCTACGCTCTGGAGCGCGAGATAGTCTATAGATAACCAGACTATCCTCAATCATTCTCAGCTGATTGAGTGCTTTAATTGCTTTGTGTAAGTGTGACAGCACATAGTTGCGCTGCATATCAAGTTGACCTGAGTGACAGAAACAAATTGCATCAGGTGCAATCTTGATACCATTATTTTCGTATCCGCGTAGTCCTTTTGGACTGTAAATATAATACTCTACATTCTTAGGAATCAAAGCGTTGACTTGTGGGTCAACAGGTGAAACCCTATCCTTAGGTTTGTCAAACTCGACAACCTTTTTAATTTTACGTGGGTCGATATATCTCAGCTCAGTAATCCCTTCCTTAGGATTCTCTGGATTAATCATCTTATGATAGAAGAGGCGACCATCGATATACCATCTGCGGAAGATGTCGTATGCCTTTTGGTCAAATTTGAGAAGACTCAATACATTCTCAAACTCTTCACGAATTCTATTCTTGACATTTTGTGAGACATTGAGGTTAGACAACTCAATATCAATGGGGTGATCGTCAAGGTCCCCTGCTATTGCCTCGTTGACAATATCATTAATTGCTGCATCCGCTTCTGGATGCAAAGACATTTCCCTATATCTTCCGATAAGGTCAATATCGCTTGCTTTGTTGGCACTGTCACCTAGGTCAACATATTGACCAAAATGACCGCCAGCCGCTATTGGTTGTGCGGCATCTTCACTATCTTTATGCACGAAAGAAGGACCCTTTTCGGAGCCCTTCTTCTTGCGCTCAAGCGAATAACCAAATAGTTGTGACATCAACTGTCCCGCTTAACATTCAATTAGTATTTATACGCTTACAAATTAGTCAGTTGCGTTACCAGAGTTAACGTCAGTTGCGTATGTCCAGTACTGAACTTGGAATTCAACAGTATACTCTTCAGGAGTATCGTTGCTATCCCATGCGAGGTCAATCGCAGAGATGTTAGAAGGCCAGATACCTACAAATCTGTAGGAGCGGACAACAGACCCTTGTCTATCATACTGTCTAACAAGTGCGTCAGACTGGTATTCAGCGATAGTCTTAGGTGTCTGAAGGTTTTGCTGAAGTGCTTGGATTTTAGTGGACCACTCTTCAAACTTGGAGCGCAGTGCGAATCCTTTGTCATTAAGGATAGTAACTGTCCAAGGTTCGAATGTCCTGTCACCAGCAATCTTAAGAGTTCTTCCTCTGTAAGGGACATCAATCACACCCACTGTAGAAGCAGGAATGTTTGCTGCCTTCACTAGGAAGGATGAAAGCGAAGCGGAAGTTGCGCCACTACCAGCGGTAGAAGCACCTGCTCCTTCTTGCTCTCTTTCTTCAACGGTGCCAGGTGTAGCACCCGTTGCTGGACTACCCTCGTCTACGAGGGCTGGAAAACCAATCTCAACCTGAAACAGGTTAGGGCGGGCAAGGTCCCCGATTCTATTCCTGAAGTCTAGAATCGGAGCGTTTACTGTCTTACCTTCTGTTTGTCCTGGATATTGAGATTGGTCAAAGCTTGATTTCTTTGCCATTGTTGGATTCTCCTGTTAAAAATTGATAAAGCGGGGGTTACGATACGAGCTCGTTGAAACTTGCACCAGTTCTTGTCGCTGTGAAGGTCAAGGTGATGAAGTTGATAGAGCGAGTTGGTTTCACAAAGATTTCTGCGTAGAATTCTCCACGGTCAATCGCTTCTGCAGGGTTGTTGGTGCCGTCGCAAACTACGAGGTAGTCAACAATTCCTCTTCTGGATTGGACAGAGCGGAGATAAGGCTCAACGATGTTCTTGAATTGTTGGCGAGTAAACTCGTCATTCAACTCAAAGAGTTGTGTCTTAGCAGCGTCGGAGATTGCTTCTTCGATAACGAGGAAGAGTCTGCGGACGTTGATTCTGTCGAATGCGGACTGATAACCCAGTGCAGTCTTATCACCGAAGAGGACGATGCCTTCGCCAGGGAAAGAAACGATTGGGTTGACGCGTGCAGCATACAGTCTATCTCTGTGGTCCTTCAGTGGAGAATAAGCAAGCTTGATAGCGTTGCGAAGTTGTCCTCTGTTGAATCCAGCAGGAGAGAACCAAGGCTCTTGGTTAAGAGTTGTGCTCAAGACAAGACCTGCCATGTCAGCATTGCAAGGGAGGTAACGATATACATCGTTATACTTGTCGTAGAGATACTTGTAGTTGTTATCGAATACTGCGTATGAAGTAGAAGATAACTGGTCAAACATGTCGATAGTCTTCTGGACAATATCGGCAGTCTTAGGTTGACCAATCACGTCACCTCTGTAAGGTGAGATGAATGCCAAGCAATCCTTACGGTTGTTAGCGATGGAGATGATGTGCTGTGCCTTAGCGATTGTGTCACTAAGAGTAGACATCGAAGGTCCCATCAACAGATAGTCAACATCGATTGTTTCCGCGTCATCGAAGAGTGTATATGCACCCAAGATATCAGGACGAGAAACAGAGTAACCATCTACACCACCTTGAAGTGCGTAGCGGATAGAAGCGGTGCCCTTTGTGCCAACAAGTGCCTTAGCAGCAGGGTTGCTTCCAGTTGGGTCATCCAAGTCATTCAATGCATTGTCAGACTTGATAAGGTCAAACTCTTTGTTAATACCACTGAGACCGAAAGCGCCAGAAGCATTAGCATCTTTGTCATAAAGGTTGCCAGTTTCGTGACTACCCCAGAGGATATAAGAAGAGCGAGCCTTGACAATATCTTTATAGTAGATGTTGTCGCCTTGTGGTGAGCGGGCATCCAATGCCTTAGACACGTTAAGGTGCTTCTCAAGAAGAGCGCCAGGTGTGCCAGTAATTTTGCCGTCTCCATCAAGGATGAGGATGTGCATGAGGTCGTTATGTCCACCTCTGTCTTCTACCCATGCGGAAGTAGTAGGACGAGGAGCGATGTTAATCCAACGCTGATTCATTCCGTAGACTCTAGTCTCGTAATCAGACTCAACGTTAGCAATCGTGATTGTAGCAGAGTTAGCGTCTACAACAGTCTGGTTTGCTTGGAAGTTAGGAGAAAGTCTGTTAAGAGCAACGCGGAGTTGTCTAGAAACAGATTCAACTGTACCGCTGTCTCCAGTAGCAGAGCCAGGAGTGTTAGAGTTGTTTGCCAACTCAGAGATGGTATCGCCAATTTCCAACACGTCAGCAGATGTGTCGTCGATTGTGATTTCCAACTTTCTAGTTACAGCATCGTAAGCAACGATTCTACCTGTAACACCACCACTAACAGCAGTGACGTAGTTGTCAGTAGCGAAACTACCAACCAAAGTTGAATTCTCTTCAAGAGTAACGATTGCGGTATAGGAGTAAACCTTTCCGTAGATGTTAGCAGCAGAGTAAGAAACTTCAGCGCCGTTAGTAAAGTCCCACTCAGTAGAAGTAGGTTGAGCAAGATACAATACTTGGTCAGCACCAGCGTCAGTCATCACAACTCTTAAAGAGTTGCCATGCTCACCAGCAGAGCGTGAAGCCCACTTCCAGTTGTTAGAAGCGTTTTCTACACTATTCTCATACTCAGTAAGTGACTTAACAAGAGGAGCAGTAACACCAGTTGCTGTTCTTTCGTTGATGGTTGTCTTATCAGCAGTAACAGTTGTAAGAGTAACAGTAGACCCATCAGTGTGAGCAGCTGCGGTTGACCCTAGGGTGCCACGCTCAACAGTGAGGTTGTTACCAGATACACCAGAGATTCTTAGATACTCATCGTCAATTCTGATGTAGCTGTTTGTGCCACCAGCAAGTGCTGTTGCAGAAGTAACTGTAAGAGTTGTGTCCGAATCAGTGAAGGTGCTACCTTCGTTGATGGTTGAAGATGTGCCTGCAGGCTCAATCAATGTGATAGGAGCAGATGCGGCGTGAGATGCAGCAGATGTTGCAAGTTGACCACGGTTAACCACAACGTCAAGACCACTAACACTCTGGACGACCATCAATTCAGCATCAATCAGGAGTACGTCAGCAACGTCGAAGTCTGTTGCTGCCTGTACGGTCAAGGTCGTATCAGAAGCAGTGAAGCTTGTGATTGTAAATTGAGCAGTATCAATAGCGTTTGATAGAGCGTTATTCATTGCTCTAATAACTCTCAATGTGCCTCCATAAAGAAGGAATTGAGCTGCGCTAAACCAATACTCGTAGTTAAGTTCGTTGGGTTTACCAAAAATACCGAGAAGTTCCTTCTCGCTGGTGACTGTTGTTACTTCTTCTACGGGACCTTTTTCAAATGCGCCGACGATGCCAGCAACATTATCTACCGTCGCGTTTACGACGTTGGTCAGATCCCTTTCTAGTACAACAACCCCTGGGGAAAGCTGTGTAGATGCCATCTGTTAAATCTCCTGAAAGTTTCCAATTCGGATGCTGCAATTATTTATTGTTTTGATGTTTTCAGGAGGGGAAACGGGACGTGAATTACCAATCAGGGTAGTCGCCCCAAGGGGTTTTACGTTTCTTATTTCTTTTCACTCTCCATTTGGTGCATGACTTACATTCATATGCATATGCAGAAGGGTTTGCACCTCTATCCTTTCTTGTCTTATAAAAATCATCACGCAGACTCTTTGTCTGACCACAAATACGACACTTCCTTTCCGCAAAAAGGAAACTGTCCAACTCAAAATCTTCTTCGAGGGTCATTTCCCTACGCCGTAGTCACCACCTTTTTCAGCATTCTCTTTCTCAGCTCTCATTAGGTCGATATAAGGTAGTTTGCTGAAGTCAATATCACCTGGCGGTTGCACAGGTGCTGCATCAATCTCTCCTGTTTCCCACAACTCTTCAATGTTTTTCATCTGAACTCCCACATAAAGGACATGTCGCCATATTCACCAACAGTGTCAGCATTATTCCATACTTGACCTTCAGGATCTACGAATGATTCGTCATCCATACCGTCACTAATGAAACCAAAGGGTGCCATATCAGCTTCGATTGCTTCCTTCTGCTCCATATACATACGTGCTCTTACGTCACTGTCATGCAATTCCCTGAAGTAGTCGGTAGTTGCTAACCATGAGAAAATAACCAGACACATAGCAAGGTCATCATTACAACCTTCCTCTGCTTCCCATGCTTGTCCTTTCTGAATGAAAGTAGTTAGCTCACTGATGATATCATAGTCCTGAAAGATGAGTTTGTCATCTTCAATTAACTGTTTCATGTTGGCACACCCAGTCTTCTTAACTGTGGTGGACATTTTAACTCCAAGTTGCACTTTAGACCCTGAGAATCCTTGTCCAACAACCTGACCAGCACGTCCACGCATGGAGCACATCAATAGGTTGTCATACTCTAGGTCAAACTGCATAATATCTGCCACCTGTCCTCCAATATCATTGACTTCAATTAGCACATAGGCATGATTATATGCCCTCGCTACGTCATTAATGATGTTTGGGAAGAGTAATGGTTTAATTTTATTATTTCTATACTTCGCTACCATCGTATAGGGTATGGTAGTTGTGTCCATGACACAAAATGCTGAGTAGTCCTTTGTAATACCACGAGCAACGTCAACCGTAATACAATACGTGTGCTCTGGGATTGGCTCAGTAAAGATATCTAATCCTTGATTGGATTTGATAGGGTCGTCATAGACCAATAACTTTAATTTAGATGATGTGATGAGAGTATTGACACTACCTAGGAATTCACATTCAAATTCTTGGTTAAACTGCTCTTCAGATGTGTTGCGAATCGTTTGCTCTTTCCAGTCCGCGTCTCTACCTGGCACCTGTGACCAGTGGACTTCAGTAGTAACGTATTCATTCTTGCCCTTCTCTGCATCATGCCAGAGTTTATAAAACATATTCATCCCCTTAGGCGTGGAGATGATAATTACCTTTGTAGATTTACCAGAAGAAATAGTAGGATAAACAGAGCTAAAGAACTCTTCAGCAATATGCGTCGGAATGAAGGCGAATTCGTCCAGAAATATGATATTAAAAGACATACCCCTGACAGCAGAAGCGGAAGTAGAAGCAGCCATGATTTTACTGCCGTTTTCAAGTTCCAAAGAACCTCTGTTCCAGTTAACGACTCCTTGCTGCATCCAGTTTGGGAGGTTTTCATATGATAGTTGCAAACGTTGTAACATCTCGCGAGCAGTCGCTGCCTTGTTAGCGAGGATTGCTACATTAACGTTGTCATTAAAAATTATATACCACAACAAATAGGCAGTAACAACTGTTGACTTACCAGACTGTCGTGGAAGTTTTGCTATATTAAATCTATTCGCATGAAACTTCTCAACCATACTTGATTGGAAGTCATATAATTCAAAATTAACAAGACCTCTATCAAGAGAAATAATCTTGATATAGTTAATAATAAAGTAAACAGGGTCTTGACTACACTTGACGAACTCCTTTACCTGCTCAGGCGTGAAATTCTGTGCGATATTTGCACGCTTAAGATTGGGATTACCTAGGTAGATTTCGTTAGTACTCATTCTTTATCAATGTAATGGAAATTATATTCTGTAATCATTGCGAATGTCTGTTTCTTTAGATGGTCTAAAAACTCCTGCTCCTCATAAGGACGAGCAGGTGCACCTGGCCACATTTTTATGGCATACTCTAGATGAGAATAGAGAGCACGAAGCTCTCTAATTCCCATTTTAAATTCACAGTAAAACTCTTCTTCTTCAGTTGACATGGATGGTGCCTACCATTAATTAGTTTCATTTTTCTTCAAAATACTTTTCGATAACTTCTAGGCGTTCTTCTTCTTTGGCAATCAAATCGATTTGGTCTTCAATTGCACCTAGCACGTCGGGGTGCTCGCCAATACCTACAGGATTGGTAAGGTATACCTCGACATTCATTTTTGCTTTTTTGATATTCCCAATGGCAAGTGCCTTGAGAGCATCTAACATTTCTCTTCTCATTCTACAAGTGTCCCCTTTGCGCGACGGATTTCACGTAACTCCTCAAAGTTTTTCTGCTTGGTGCCTCCGTCATATTCCCAAGCATATCCCTCTTCAATCATTTTTTCATTGAGAGAAATATCAGCATCCCCAATGTATAACCACCCAAGCAGACGACCATACTTACCCATGCCACCGACGAGCTCGGTGCGGATAAGGAGTTCATCATCACCATTAATAGTATCCTCTAAATTTTTCTTCATCCAGTTGGTAGCATCTATTCCCAATGCCTTCTCCTCAAGGTCTCTTGTTCTTTTCTCTGGCGTATCAACTCCTGCAATTCTAACTCTTTCTTTCTTGTATAGGTCAAACCCAAGATCAATGGTGACATCAATAGTATCGCCGTCAAGAACACGATTAATCTCCGTCACTCGAAAGTTGTAGCAACTCTTTTTCGACGGTGGTACCATCTTTCCCATCTTTTAACTCCTTGAATGCATAGCTCATTATTGTATATATGTAATAAGTTACACCTACCAACAGGATTACTAGCATTATAACAACACTCCATGTGACATCGTTAAGATTGTCGTGAGCTCGTAATAATAGATTCATCTCCCCAACATCCTATCTATTCTAGCTCTCATGATATCACGCTTCTTAGGGTCTTCGTGGTCATGACGTGAGTAACCATGTTTCTGGAACATGATAAAATACCCCTGACACATGATTGATATGACAAGAGGCACAATGAAAAATAATCCCGCAATTATAATGTGATTTTCAGCCACGGTAATAATGGTGGAATTACTCCAATAAGTCGAAGCAGACCCTCAGCAAAAAGTGCAAGAACAACCCAGCCAACCCAGAAACTAATAATTGAAGCATTACGATTATGTTGTCGTATTGCATCATCTATCATCTCCTTGACTTGTGCTTTGGTTATTGGTTGGTCGTTTGGACCGTATGGGTAATTAGTCATCTTTTTTGAAAATGAATGGTTCCCAGTGCTGCCATTGGTATTTGTGGACTGCCCACATACCCAACACAGGGACAAAAACTAACATCAAACAAAGAATACTTAACGTATATTGATTATTTAGTATAAACCTTGAAAAATGCGTGAGCCTCGATACAATGTCAAGGACTGCTAACGTATATCTACTGTCTAGGTGCATGGTTTTGCATCCCGTCGTGATTCCCATCACCAGGCAGCTTACCATATTCTAGGTATTCAATCGCTTGGACAGACCCTTCTAGTCGAGTGAGTTGTCTATCTAATTCCAACCATCTCTCATATGATTCATCAAGTTTACCTTGCTCTTCTGTGAGTTGTTTGATTCTCTTAGTGAATCTTTCTAGTAGTTGTTGATTGTTTTCAGTTGTTTTCATAATTAATTAACTCTGAATGGTACGGCAGATTCGCCTCTCCTTTTACACTCATCCGCTAGTGCACTGTATTCATTAAACATTCTGTCGCCAGCAATATAGCGCCTAGACTTTTCATGAAGTGCGTCAGCAATTTGATTCCACTCTTTCTTCGAGAAATCAGGAATGAATTTGGACATTATCCTCCGTGTGCATTATGTTATGTAGGGTAGTTAGAAAACTACCGTTTGTCAAATGTCTTGGTCTCGTAACTGGTCCATTGCTTTGGTCCTACCAGCGAGCATTCCATCAATATATCCTGCTCTATACTCCCAAGTTTGCCCACCCTCTTGTCCTTTCATAGGGTTGATGCATTGTTCGTTTCCTAGTTTATTGCAGACTAGACCCGCCAAATCCAATTCGGATGAATTACCAGAGGCACCAGTGCCGCGCCAAACATGAGTACCATTAATCCATGTAGCACCACACTTTTCACACTCTTTCCTCTCAAGGGAAAAGTTTGAAAACTCTTTATCATCAGTCATAATTTAACAATTCCAAGCACGTAATGATTTGTTGATTCTGCTATCAGGGTCATTCGCTGTCTTCTTAGAAGTCAACTTCTTTTTCATCCCTGACATCCTTGCACAAAAACTCGCTCTACGAGGGTTCCCAACTTTCTTTGAAGGTCTCTTAAGATCGCTTCCTGGATTTTCCCTCTCGTAACTTTTTCGTCCTTTCTCATTCAATCCACCTTTTTCATTTTTGCCTGACTTTTTCTGCCAGTCTTCGTTTAGATATTCAGAAAAAGTTTTCATGGTTTCTTCGGACAATTTTCTTCATGCTTTTCAATGTATGTCCTAGGTCTCCAGTGACCTTTAGGAGCAGTCAATCCGCAGTGTACGCATTGCCACGTCCCATCTTCCTTTTGCTTAGCCATAATGATACGCTCCTTTGTTAGTTTTCTTAGGTAGTTTGCCACTTCTAACTTTAGTGCCAGAAGTTTCCCCATAACCTTCAGGATGCTTTCCTGCTTTGGACTTACCGATAGAATCTGACTTTGCTTTACTACCCTTTTCAGTGTAGTGCAACTTAGCAGATTTGGATTTGTCCTTTGTAATCACTGACTCTTGACCGTGTTTACGACCAAGGCGACGCATTACTTTACCGAAACGGCGTTTAGACATCTTATCAGGTTTTGAAGTCTGATAGGAAACCTCACGACCAGTCCCTTCACCGCTGCCATACTTGTATTCTCCGACACCTTTCTTGTGACCGATGCCGTGTTTTTTCAGGTCTTTTTCGAGTCCTTTACGACCCTCACGATTCTTTTTTTCGTCAGTCCCCCTGTCGGCAGAGATGTGTCCAGTGACTTGCGTCTTGGATTTCGATAACATTCTACCAGTTCTATTCCCTTCTGTCAAGAAACTCGCGAAACTTTGTATGACAACGCTCTCCTTGTTATACATAGCACTGGCTTCCTTGTGCTTTCCTTGGTTGGTCAATTCCTTGACCTTCTTCATTTTCTCTCTCTTCGCCAACTGCATAGCGGTTGGTTTACCCTCTTTATAATACTTACCAGTCCCTGATTCAGGAGTAGCTTTCTCTTCGATAGGAGCAAATTCTTCTTTACCAAGGATACGTCCCAACAAAGACTTCTTCTTAGCGGGTGCTTTGTAACCTGGTTGACGCTTAGCATAGTCCATGTAGGACTCACCCTTTCTCAATTTTTTAGGGTCTTCCTTCTTAGCAGCAGGTTTAGATGCAGAAGCACGGTCTTCACGTGCACGCTGATTAGCACCAGGTCCACCCAACTTCTTATCCTTCTCAGGATTGGGATGCCAATAGTCACCCCTCTCATTAATAGTTTCTTCTTTCATACCTTTAGTTTTTACGCCACGTCTTGCTTCGTGGTCTGCTCTTCTATCTTTTCTGATACCGCCACCCAATTCAAAAGACCTATGGGGATTACCATATCTTTTGTCTCTAACTGTGGCTCTCTTGTAGTCAGGTGTTTTTGCATCCACCTTTGCTTCTACATTAAGAGTCTTAGGATAATCCTTGTCACCCTTCTTAGCAGGTTTCTCACCACGCTTACGCTTGGCATGGATGTTATCCCAGAGACCTTTCTTCTCATCGATAGATTCTCCCTCGGGTTGATGGGAGTCTGTAAATTCAACAGGATGAGACTCGGTGCCCCCTGTCTTTTCATTGTATTTTGTAGTTCTTGGTTTCTTAGGGTCGTCAGACTTGAAGTCCTTGTGAAGTTTCTTATACGCTGCACGAGACATCTTCACTACTTCATCAACCTGCTCCACTTCTTCGTGAGTAAACTTCATACCCTTAGTTGCTTTATCCTTTAGTGCTTGACGCTTCTTAGGATCCATATTCTTTTCATAGTCTGCTAACTTCTTAGCATAACTAGGGTTATCCATTTTCTTTATTTGCTTTCTGTCTTCCTTGTCAGGTCCTGTATATACCTTTGCTTCATCCACATCAAGGAAGTTTACATACTTCTTGTGCTCTTTATTTCTAAGCTTCTTCTTAGCGATGGCACCTGCATCTCTAGTCATTCTTTCCTTTGCAGTTACCTCATCAAGAGCAACTTCTTCATTCTTCTTTTTAGTATCCATGATGGCACCCTTGCCATACTTAGCAGTGATGTCTGCCTTTACTCTGTCCATTGTAGAGGTGCCAGCACCATATTTCTTATCTGCTTGTTTCTGCAAGACAGTCTTACCCTTCATCTTGGGTTGCGTCCCACCAGATCTAGGTTTGTCGCTACTAGCAGAGCGCCAAGTACCCTGCTCCAGTTTGCGATCTCGCATTCTGTCATAACCCTCTTCAGGGATATGTCGCATTTCGGAAAAAGATTTCATTTTTTTCTCTGGTAAACCTTTGTGTTTGGTGGATGCAAAATCTTTCGCATCCTTTTTCTTTATACTGGCAGCAGTTCTTTGAACCTGTGGCGACGGCGTTTTGAGATCACCCTTTTGAGCCGCTCTAACCATCCCGAAGAATCTTTGTTGGGCTCTTGAGACTGCTGGCATTCGTCATCCTCCGACGACTTGGACTTGCTCGACAACAACGTCGGCACCTCCAGCCGTAAGTTTGACTGCTCTTCTGATAGTGGGGACGGTCCCCGCTGCAACATCGGCACTTGATAAGGCATAATCTGCACTTGCTCCACTAGAATCATAATCCGTAGTGATAGTGGTGTCTGTAACTGCAGTTACTTTCTTACCACCTGATGCAGCAGCAACGAAGTCACTCGTGAATGCTGTATCGCTATTTGCTTGAGTTGCAATATAATCACCAACGGCAAATCTGTGTGCAGGGGTGCCACCACCAAGGACGGTGACGACGGCGGTTGCTGCGTCAGTCATTGCACTGATCTGAGCATTCTTTGACTTACCGCAAGACAGGAGCAGTGCTTCACCTGCTGCAAGTGTTACGGCAGGACCAGCATCGATTTTGATAGTGGACGCTGATGCTGCATAGCAGCGAAGGACACCTGAGCTCACCACAACGTAGCCACTGCCACTTGCAGAAATGGTTTGGGTGTCAATGACGTTTAATACTGACATTGTTAATACGTACTCCTACGATTACTATTTATCGCGTTGTTGTTTTAGAAACTTAGCGAGATCTGCTGTGCTACCTACAAACATGGTATTGTTTGTGGTATTTACTTCTTTAGACTTTTTGGGATTTTCGATTTCGTTGACCTTTTTCTGAAGGTCTACGAGTTTATCTGCTACATCACCAACGTGCTTGATCAATTGACCAGCAACTTCAAATGCACGTGGTTGGTCAGACTCTTGTGCTAACTCAAGAATACCATCAACTGCTTCTTGACCTTTCTCAATTAGAGAATATAAGTTACCACGAGTATACTCGTAGTCTTTCTTTAGTTGCTCCTTAGTTGAAGTTTCAACTATAGGTGTAATAGCAGCAGGTTTTTCTTCAGGGACAATATCACTAGACACATCGAGAGCATCCTCGATACCATCATATTTATTCGTCTTGTCCTGTGACGGGGTTTCTTGACTTGGCATCTGTAAACTCACTAAAGATTTCATTAAATCCGAAGTTATCATCAGGGTCCGCAGTGAGCGGGTCAGGTTGGACCGTGTATCTAACTTCTCTTGGTGCTGTAGTATCGACCTTAGTGGCATAATCCACAATGGCCTTCTTAATAATCTCACCGTCTGTAGACTGGACAGGACCATATAGGTAGGTCTTAGCAACAAACTGTAACGTATACACCAGTGTACGACGAGAGTCGTAGTCACCTTCATATACATCCTCATAATCAATAGAAGTTAGAGTGATTGGATAATCTCTCTTCTCTCCCAAATCTGGGATTAGATTAAGAGTAATGTTAAAACTAGGCTGGAAGAATGGAAGAATCTGCTCCAAAATTTGTAGAGAATCATCTTGATTCTTGGCCATGATGCTCAACTCAAAATTAATGTTATAAGGAATTGGCATGAAACTCTTCACATTATCTCCCGCAGCTTTAGTATTGCGGATGATTTGTGTAGGTGAAAGTTTCCTAGTGGCATCATATGTAATACCCTGAATCTCAAAAGAAATTCTAGGCAATGTAATTTGCACTTGGTCCTTAGTTGTAAGGTCTCCAAGAGCACGCAATCTTGCTAGAAATTTCTGGCGAGGACCATAAGCCAAAGGCACTTTCATGACCTCAGTCTTACTTCCCTTCGTCCTACGAAGCTCAATGTTATTAAACAGTGTGCCGAATCCGACTACTGTTTTCTTAATAATTTCGTGATAAGAATAAGTCCCAAGCATTAAACTGTGCCTCCTTTATTACCAAATTCACCAAATGGATTACCTTCAGTGAAGTCGATAATTGCATCGGCTTGCGTCTCAAAGGTCCAGTTGTTATCTGTATCGCTGTTGACATTATTTAGCGTATTGTAATTTGAAGATGTCCAAGACGCCGAAGACGTGTTGCCAGTTATGGTTTCGGGGATTGTAAATCTACCAGAACGATTTATAATAATAAGTTTTCCAGTAGCTGCGTCCCACGATTTAACATCTGCTGTGGTGTTGGTGACGGATCCCGTAACAGTCTCACCAACGGTAAAGTCTCCTGTCCCACCTGCAGCGAGGGTGACGGTAATAGCATTGGCGAAGTTGACCTCAATAGCATCAATTTCTGCAACTCCAGTATCGAAGTCCTCATCGGAGTATTCAAACAACTCACAACGTAAACCCCATACATGAATCTTGCCCAACTGATAGAATGGCACCTCATGCTCGACGAACTGTATTTCAAAGGTTTTATTAGCGAGGGGGAAATGAATGAGGTCGCCTTCATTTGGTCTACCTTCCACGATAAGTTGTGCATTATCATCCACCGCTTCCGTAAATCTTTTACGAGATATGATGAATGTGACCTGGTCCGAAATCCTAACTCCGAATTTGCTAAACATATCTCCGTCGCCTCGGAATCCCTGAGCGTCTTCTAAATATGCCTCAATCAAGTATGCACCATTAAATGCAGACAGACTGTCTTCACCAAAAACAGTATCTTCATTGACCAATGTCCTTGGTATGTAGTAGACATCTTTGCCGAACATCTTGATTTGTTCTATAACAAGACTTTCTGTCAGGTCTTGCTCACCTGTGGTGCCTTGAGTGAAGTAACTATTCGTAGCCATATCAACCTATCATGTCTAGGGGAGGTAGTTCGTATTCACTGCGAAGTTGCTCTTCTAAAATCTTGAGCTCATCTACAGCGTCATTATAAATCATCTCACCATTAAGGGTAACACCACCTGGCATCTGGACTCCAGTAAACTTGGTAAGGTTTGTACCCCACTGCTTTTTAATCTTAGCAGTAGCATAATCTTTAACCCACATAGCATCGTAAATCTCTGTCCATGTGTCAGGGTCAAGAGCACGATACGCTTTAATAACAATATACTGGTCTAGCAAAGCATCTGCCTTCCAATCAAAATCAATATAAAGTCTATCTTGGACAGCACTATATCTAACTGGTTTCATACCTTCCAGCAAGAAGTCAATAGTTTCCAAGTGCTGTTGAATCATATAGTAGTGATAAAACTGAGTAGACGTAAAGTCATACAAATCATTCAGTCTCATCTGATATCTAATATCAAACATATTCCTGGTGCCCTTATCAGTAAAACCAAAGAGACCTTCTACTGACAGAATATGCTCAGGAATCTCAATGTAATTACGATACTCAGACCAAATATCATTACCTGCATCACTGGTTGTATTAGTAACCAACTCCGCTCGGTCAAGTACATCCTGAGTCAACTGATGTTTAAGATATACCTTTTCACATCCATCGTAATGAAACTGTTGGAATTTCTGAAGGGTATAATCGATAGAATCATCGATCTGGTCGTCGGAAACATTAACTTCCAAGACTGGTTTACCCAATCTACGGAGGCAGTACTCCTTTAATTCTGCTTTTGAAGTAGGTTTAGCCATTGGTTATCAGAGGGCGGCGATACGGGACTTGAAGTCAGCGAAGCTGGTGGACGCTGCGACTTCTGTTTTGAGGGTTGCTAATGTAATTGTCTCTGCCTGAAGTGCAGAGTCTGCGAGAGCACCTTGTGCAGCAGTTGCATAAGCAGTGGATGCAGTTGTAGCAGCAGTGCCAAGTCCAAGAGTTGTCCTTACAGCAGCGGCATCAGCGCCACCAATGATGTGGATACCGAAAGAAGTGGCAGCAGATGCGTCAAGTTTTCCAGTGATACCAGCAACAACACGAG
>CENG01044672.1_pt1 | contig 58451 bp, 51 predicted proteins | sample 530131 | NCBI WGS metagenome assembly CENG01 (sample SAMEA2591057, study PRJEB7988) | marine metagenome | biome: marine biome (ENVO:00000447); feature: surface water (ENVO:00002042) layer; material: saline water (ENVO:00002010), including plankton (ENVO:xxxxxxxx) | depth 5 m
GTTAAAATTGTTTTACATGAAGCCAACGGGAAGGCGGGGAAAGCTGTTCGATTATTACAAGGTTTTGCTTATCGTATTTATTTACCTAAAAGTGTGATGTTTAAAGAAGTAAAAAAATCAAAGGTACGTCATGCTGGATACCCTTTGCGTAAAGAAATGATATCCATGGATAAAAATGAGGCACGTAGACAATTAGGCTTGGAGTGCGATGGAGCGTTACTAGTTGTCATTGGTGGCAGTCAAGGAGCTCAAGTTTTAAATAAGTGGGTGATTGATCATTTTGAGCAATTAATTAAGGAAGGGATATCAATTTATTGTATATCGGGTTTAAAAAATGGCTTAGAAAGTCATGATATCTCTACAAATAGTCGAGGTGAATTAGTAACTATAAAAATGGTACCTTTTTCTGATAATATGGCTGCTGTTTTGTCGGCAGCGGATTTGGTGGTATCACGAGCTGGTGCTGGAGCAATTGCGGAAATAACTCGTTGCGAAGTACCGAGTATTTTAGTACCATATCCTTTTGCTGCAGATAACCATCAGTTCTTTAATGCAAAAATTCATGAAAGTCTAGGAGGCGGAATATTACTCGATGAAAATAATCTAGAAAAATTGTACGAAGAGGTTAAGGTTTTGATTTCAAATCACAGCTTGTTAGAGCAAATCAGTCTTAATTTAATGAATTTAAATGCAGTGAATGCTTCGGAAGAAATAGTAGACGATTTACAAAGTGTTATTAGGGAAAAGGAAGATAAATCATAGGTAGCAGAGATATATTAATTGTTAATGAGTGCAAAAAAACGAATTTTATTTCTTGGCGTAGGTGGAGCTGGTATGGCTCCGTTGGCTATGTGGTTAGCAGAAAAGGGAGATTTGATATTCGGCTATGATGATTATTTCAAACAAAGTTCTTTAGATTATTTAACAAACTCAAAGGTACATTTGTTAGACGCCTTATTGATTGAAGATATCGAATCTTATGATCAGGTTGTTTACTCCAGTGCAATTGCTAAGACGCATCGCCTTTTAAAGGAGGCAGAGCGCCTCAAAATCCCTTGTTTTAAACGAGGTAAAATGCTGGCGCAGATCGCCCAATCAAAGAAATTAATCGCGATTGTTGGCAGTCATGGTAAGACAACTACTAGTGCTTTAATCGGCTATGTTATACAAAAATTGGGCTTACCGATTAATTTTATAGTTGGGGGCTGTTATCAAGACGGAAGTCTACCTTATTATGAGTGTAGTTCGGATTGGTTATTGGCTGAAATTGATGAAAGTGACGGAACGATTAATCAATTTAATCCAGAAATTACCGTCTTGTTGAATCTTGATTGGGATCATGCGGATTATTACAAGGATTTCAACAGTTTGAAAAAGGTGTTTGAAGATTTACTTCAGAAGACTCGTTCAAAAATTTTGATTGAAGCATCTAATTTTGAAACATTTGAATCGCGTGATGTATTTCGAAACAAATGCCAATTTATAGATTTGAAATCAAAGTTTAGTGGAAATTCTTTGGAGATGGATATGGTATTAGATCCTAGAAATAATTTATCAAACACAGAGTTTAATCGCCATAATCAAGTCTTTGCTGAAAGTGTATTAAGAATATTTGAGAATCAACTCCCCAAGAAAGAGGATTTATTTAATGAATTTCCTGGAGTGAAGCGAAGGCAGAGTGTCTTGCTTTCGAAAGAACGACTTTTAGTTCTCGAAGATTATGCACATCATCCTTCGGAAATTGATATCTTGATAAAAGCAATTAAGGAAAAATATACAGCTTCAGATTTGACAGTGGTTTTTCAGCCACATCGCTATTCACGAACAAAAGCTTTTGATAAAGATTTTGTTCAATCATTATCAGGAGCAGATAATGTTTTTCTCTTACCTGTTTATTCGGCCTTTGAATCAGAGTGTGAAGGAGGTATGACCACCGATCTCGTTGCCTTATTTGATAATATATCATCGAAGAAATTGAGTCTTAATCAAGAAGGTCTTGGTGAGCTTATATCAACTTTCTCAAAACAATCGAACAACAAAGAGAGGGTGTTATTATTTATGGGGGCGGGTTCGATCAATGAATTTGCTCATGCATTTTGTGCATTGTATGAAAACTCGAATCAACAAAGTGCTTGGCTTGCATACACAGAAAAGAAAGTTTCACCCGACTGTGTTTTAAAGGTATCTGAAACTTTAGCAGCTAAAACAACTTTTAAAATTGGGGGTATGTCTGAATATTACGCAGAGCCTTCAAGTATTCCAGATGTCCTTGCTTTGATCCAATCCTCACGCTTATTTGGACTCCCTTACTTCTGTCTAGGAAGGGGCTCAAATGTTTTAGTTTCGGATAGAGGATACAATGGTTTAGTTATGCGTTTTAACCATAAAAATTGGCAAAGCATTCGTAGAATAGATGATTCACATATTTGGGTTGGTTGCGGAGTACGTTTAAAAGAATTGTGTGGTAAGGTTGCTAAATTAGGCTTTTCTGGCTTTGAATTTCTTGAGGGAATACCTGGAACTTTAGGGGGCGCTTTACGAATGAATGCTGGAGCAATGGGCCGATGGACCTTTGATGTAGTAGAACGTGTTTTAATGGTTAACAGTACTTCGAAAGTAGAGGAAATAGAACGTGATGGATTCACCATTGAATATCGTAAGGTTCGTGAGATTGCAGATGGTATCGCACTAGGAGCTGTATTAAAATTGGGTGAAGTTCAAGCGAGTGATTCAATTCGTGAAAGGATGGATTCTTATTCAGATGTGCGCAAAGGAAGTCAACCAGTTGCTCCGAGTGCGGGGTGTATTTTTAAAAATCCAGATAATGAATACGCAGGGCGCTTAATTGATGAATTGGGTTTAAAGAACATGAGCGTGGGAGGCGCTGAGGTATCGGATAAGCACGGAAATTTTATCATTAATCGAGGTGGATCAACTTCTAAGGACGTAGAATCTTTGATCGCTTTGATTCAAAAACGAGTTAAAGAGGAACGGGGTATTGATTTAGAACCTGAAGTTTTAATTCTTGGGGATGAGGTTTTGAAGAGCTTGGGTGATGAAGGGAGATCTAATTAAAAAAGAATATGAAATCTTTGAAAGCTATTGTTGTGCTTTATGGCGGTTTTGGTGATGAGCGTGAGGTGTCTTTGAAGAGTGGTGACAAGGTAATTAATTCCCTGAAATTAAAATATTCAGTTGAAGCAATATGCCTTGAGGATCGCAATATTCCAGACTGGATCGATTCAGATTCTCATCTTGTTTTCCCCATGATTCATGGTACTTTTGGTGAAGACGGTGCATTGCAAAATAGTTTATCAGAAAGGGGAATTGAGTTTGTTGGGAGTGATGCCACAGCAAGTGCTTTGTGTATGGATAAAATGTTGGCTAAGAAGTGTGCAGAAGCTTTGGGAGTGAGAACTGCGGAATCGCTCTGCTTTGATGCAAATTCAATACCGATTGCCGACGATATTATCAAAGAATTAGGAAGCTCTTTAGTCCTAAAACCGAGGGATTCTGGAAGTAGTTATGGACTGAGTCTAATTGAAAATCGTTCATCGATGGGAGTGGCTTTATCAAAAATTAATTCGGGAAATTGGCTAGTAGAGCGTAGGCTAAAGGGCCGAGAATTAACTATTGGGTTACTGGGTGGTAAAGCCTTGGAGGTGGTTGAAATAAAACATTCAAAAGAGTGTTATGATTACGATACTAAGTACCTATCCGAGTCTACTCAGTATCTATGTCCTGCGGAATTACCTCGTGAGATTACCGATAGAATTAAATCTGAAGCGGAGGCAATATTCGAAAGTTGTGGGTGTCGTGACTTTGCTCGCATCGATTTTATTTTAGAAGGGGATACTCCTTACTTTTTAGAAGTGAATACCATTCCTGGAATGACTCCACAAAGTCTTTTGCCTAAATCAGCAGCGGCCGAAGGTATTGATTTTGATACTTTAATTGAAACAATGCTTTCTTATGGAATAAAACGATTCAATCATATATAAAGTACGATTTTATGAAGTTTCCTAAGAAAAGTAATAAGTCTGTAACTTACAAAGGCGATCAAAGCTGGCATAATCTAAAAGATGCAAATATTCATTCGAGTCGTATTACTACTTTTACGTCTATTTATCGCAGAATTAGGCCGTTTATAAAGTGGGCTCTGGTTGCAGTGAGTTTTATCGCTGTATTTTTCTTCTTAAAAGATTTTGTTTTTGACGGTATTTCATCAGAAAAAGGTCTAGAAGTGAAGAATACTGACGGCTATGTGAAAAGGGTATTATTTTATACAGACGGAGTCCTTGATGAAACATGGCTTAGTAAGGTGATTCAAATTAATCGCACTATGCAATTGATGGATATTAATATCTTTGAAATGAAGCATAGTTTGGAACATTTCGATCAGGTGCTTGAAGCAAAAGTAGTTCGAATTTTCCCAGATGCTTTAAGAATAGACTTAAAGGAAGAAGTTCCAATGTTTAAGCTAAAAATGCAAACAAGTGGGGGTGTCGATTTTCTGCGTTGTGTAGGGCGATCAGGCATTGTTTATGCAGGTGTAGGATATCCGGAAGCTTTTTTAGACGACTTGCCGTATTTAATTCCTTATCGTCACTCTAACCAAAAACATTTTCCCATAAATGGGTTAAATTATGTAGCTCCGTTAATGAATTTATTGGAATCGGAGGGATTAATTGAACGTTTAGGTTTGCAGTCGATTTCTCTTGAAAATTTTTCTGGTGACACAGAGTTTCCTGGACAAATCATTGAGATAAATAGTGATTTGATACCACGAATTTTATTCAGTGCCTACAATGATTATCCAAAGCAGATAGCTCGCTTAAACTATATTTTATCGTATATAAGTGGTAGTGGTGATCGAGAAGTCGAAAGGGTGGATTTATCTTTAAGGGACTCAGCTGCTGTTCAATTTAAGGAGGGTGAGAATAATTTATTCTAATCTTTATTTTTTTTCAAAAAAGATCATCTTAAATCGTTAATGGGACATTCTAAAATTGTCGGAGCAATAGAAATAGGCACATCAAAAATTGCCATAATCATTGGAGAGATTTCCAGTGGTAGTACTTTGAATATCATTGGGAATTATTCTGTGCAATCGAATGGCGTTAAAAAGGGGGTTATCGAAGATTTACAGGCGACAGGGCAAATTGTGCATAATGCAATTTTACAGGTTGAAAATGAGGCGGGAACGGAGATTGAGGAGATTTATTTAGCTCAGACTGGCCAACACTTAGACGGTGTTTTTAATATTGGAACAACAAATGTGGGTGCTTCAAATGGAGTTATTACAAAAGCGGATGTGGAAAAAGCAAAAGAAGATGCACGTCGTCCTCAGCTTCCCGAAGGACGTAGTTTTATTCACTATATTCAAAATCCATTTTCTGTGGACGGAGTAAAAGTAGAAAACCCGATTCATATGCATGGCAAGCGCTTGCAAGTGGGTTTTTGGGCGATTCATGCCGATAATAAAACTTTACAAGATAGTCTTAGGGTGATCATGGGGATTCCTTTAGTGGTGGAAGACGTGATTGTTTCCTCCATTGCAAGTGGTAATACTTTACTCCAAGAGAGTGAGAAAAAAGCAGGCGCTTTGGTTATAGATATTGGCGGTGGAACTACGGATTTTGCCTTATATAAGGATGGTTATGTCGTTTATACCGGAGTGATCCCAGTAGGTGGTGATCATATTTCTAATGACTTGAGTATGGGCTTGAGAACGAGTGTACAATTAGCCGATAGTTTAAAGCTTCGGGAGGGCTTAGCCTCACATGCGAAGCAAAATTCAGCAGCCAGAACATGGTTGGTAGGTAATCAAAGTATTGGGGATAGAAAAATTCCTCTGATATCAGTGAATAAAATTGTAGAATCGAGAATTAGAGAATTGTTTGAGCTAGTACGTGAGGAGTTAGTGGATGCAAAATTATATAATCCAAGCGAAATTGGAACGGGTGTAATCTTAACAGGTGGCACATCAAGAATGGAAGGTATTGAAGTCATTGCGGAGAAAGTACTTGATTTAAAATGTACAAAAGGTGAATGCACCTGGAATATTGATAAGGATCTGAATATCCCTGAATATAGTACGGCTTTAGGCTTATTACTGTTCGCCTTAGGAGTTTTTGAGGAGAAGCAAAGTAAAAATACAAATAACCTTCTTGGAAATCTATTTAGGAAATTTTTCCCCAAAGAATTAAATTTACCATAGATTGAATATGTTATGAGCGATATAGGGATTAAAGTGAAATTGTTTGGGTTAGGCGGAGCAGGTATGCATATTGTTAATGCTTTTGACCAGAAATCGGGTGGTTTAATGGAGTGTCATTTATTAGACACAGATGCTAAGGCTTTAGCGAGCATGCAGACAGTAGATTCTCATATTATTGGAAAGGAAGTGTGTCGTGGGCTTGGTTGCGGTGGTGATGTCGAACTTGCAAAACGAGCGATTGATTTACATCGTGAGGCTATTATTTCTTGGCTTGAAGATGCTGATGTAATTATTCTTGTAGCAGGACTAGGGGGTGGAGCCGGCAGTGCTTTTTCTTTGCTTGTCGCAGAATTGGCAGAAAAGACTAAGGCAATTACTTTAGGTTTTTTTGTGCTACCTTTCAGTTTTGAAGGAGCTCGTTTTTCAAAAGGGGAAAGCTTTATTAGCGAATTAAGGCCTTCACTTCATGGTATATTCTCTATTCCTAATGATATTTTACTGCAAGAAGGTGATTCTGACCAAACAGCATTGAATGGATTCGAAATGGGTAATCGTTGGATACTGAATAGTTTAAGTTCACTTTCTAATGTTTTGTTTAAAAAAGGTATTATTGATCAAGATTTAGGTTCTCTGAAACAGTTATTTCAAGCACGAGGAGGTAAATCATTATTTGCGGTGACATCAGATACCGATATTTTTGACTTAGAGAACGATACAATTGAATCACATATTGAATCTTTTTTATTGAATCCGCTTTTGCATAGAGAAGACTCACCAAAAGATTTAGACGGATTGATGATCGTGATTCAAGGTAATCAATCTTTAGAGTTATCGATTATTCATAAGGTAGCTTCTCTCATTGCAGAAAATTTTAACTTTAAAAAGGATATTTTAATTTCGGCCTACATAGATGACTCCTTAATCAATTCACTTAAAATTAGTGTTTTTGGGAAAGCTGAAATTGATCAAATCGTTAATCCTAAAGATCTTAAGGATGACTTATTTTCAGATGATGAATCCAGATCGGAAAAAATATTGGATAAGAAAAAATCGCCTAATCTCTTAAAAGTGCACCGCTCTAAGCTAGGTAAAAAAAGAGAAAAAGAACTCGATGACCAAAAAGAGTTTGCATTTATTGACAAAGAAGAAGACCGAGGTTATTTTGTAGACTCTAGCACAACACTGTACAAGGGCATTAATTTAGATCGTCCTACTTACCTAAGAAAAGGTATTAAAGTAAAATTTAAATAGATAATAATATAACTGAAATGATGAAGCCCTATTTTTTGATCGTTTTATGTTTGTCCATCTCTAGCGTGCAAGCAGTACAAGGAAGTTTTATAAGGGCGCTAGTTGAAGACAGCTCAGAAAAGCATACTTTATTTCATGTAAAAATACTTGATTCAGAAATTGATGAAATCGAATCGGGCAAAAAATATAATTTTCGAGTCGGGCTAGGTGACCAATCCGACCAATATGTCGGTCGAGAAATTCATGCCAATGCAGTTTATTATTCAAATCGATGGCATTTAGAATCTATCTTTCCAATTACTGGTGTTGGATCAAAAGCATATAATGATTTGAACGAAAAATTTCATCGTATGGTTAAGCCAATGAGTCGGAGAAATTTTGTTCAAGAAGAAGATTATATTATAGCATTTTCTGGAATTAACCAAGAGGGAGATTTTTTTCAGTTTAAAGATTTTTTGGGTAAAGTTGTGGTCATTAATTTTATTTTTACACGTTGTCAGGCAATGGAAATGTGTCCTGCTTCAACAATGCGCATGTCTTTGCTTCAAGATAAAGCTAGAGAAATGGGCTTAGATGGTTTGCACTTACTTTCAATTACATTTGATCCCGAATATGATTCACCAGGGATTTTAAAGCAGTATGCAAAATCTTATGACATTGAATTTGATACTTTTACCTTAATGACGGCAAAGCCTCTCTGGGTAGAGGACCTAATGCGATATTTTGGAATCATTACGATGGAACAAGATGGCACAATTAATCACACTATGGCTACCTTGCTCATCGACCAAAAAGGTCGTATACATTATAGGAAAGAGGGTTCCGTTTGGAAAGTGGATGATTTTTTAACTAGGGCTCAAGAACTATTAAAAAAATAAGATGAAAATTTTAATAAATAGACGCAGACAAAGCGTGTTGGCAATCACGAGTATTTTTATTGTACTTTTTTTTGTGATGCGATTTTTGCCTGATTCGGAGTGTGGTTTTTTACATTATGAAGAAGTAGTTAATGAAAATGGCGAAGTTGAATATTGCGCGACAAATAGTGCAGGATTTATTGATCTAGTTCAATTGGATTACCCCGTTGAATTGCCGATGAAATGGAACTCAGAAACAAATGAAGGTGAGCTTTCATTACAGTTAGATGGGGGACGTTTTCTTTTACCGCATGAACTCGCGTTTACGCATACGAAACAGATGCATTTGTTGTTTATTGATGAAAGCTTAGAGGATTATCATCATATCCATCCACAGTCTGAAGATATGGGAAGAGTATATCGCTTTGACTTTAGTCCTAAAAATGGAGGAAAATATACAGCTTATGCAGAAGTAGTACCGAAGCGTACCCGTAGACAATTAATTGCAACTAATGTTTTAGATGTAGATGGTACTGTGGAGGAGAAAGACTTTTATCGTAAAACGAATGACATACAAAACTCGCTTCGCTTTAAATTAGAACAGGTTCCAGAAAAGTTGAAAGTTAATCAAGATTATCGTTTTAAGTTAAAAGTTCGTGATATTGAGGGCAATAAAGTGCCTTTAGAAACCATAATGGGTGCTAAAGCACATATGGTAGCATTTGATGCCGAACAACGAGGCTTTGCACATATGCATCCAATCGAAGATATATTGGTTGAAGCAAATGAGGTGGACGATTTGAGTTTTCTATTTAATGTGCCCCGAAAAGGTTGGTATCGTTTATTTGCACAAGTCCAAAAAAATGGAGAATCTATTTATGCACGTTTTGACCTTGAGGTGAGCAATTAACTATTAGCCGATTTATTTGGCAGTGAATCCTATCAATTGAATCTTATATTTTTCTGCAGCTTTCAAAACCTCAGCTTTATCAATTATTATTACTGAGTTTTTTTCTAATACGGCTGTTTTTATTTTTAGATTTTGCAAGAGCTCTAAAGTTTGTAGACCAAAAACTGGAATATCAAAGCGACAATCTTGGTTTTTCTTTATCGTTTTAAAGAAAATCAAGTTATTCAATTTTAAATCGCCTACGCGTTTAAGCATTTTATTGGTACCTTCAAATGCTTCTACAGCTATGACAGTTTTATCTTTTATGACTATACCTTGCCCGATGTTTAATTGAGCAATATTTTTAGCCATATTTATCCCAAATTCCAAAATATCAGATGAAGGTTTTTTCTTAGTTAAGGTCATTAAGCCTTCTGAGGCAAGATGGTCATCTAAAAACGATCGTGCATCCAGCACATTACATCCTTGATTATTAATTTCTTCAACAATCGATCCAAAAATAGTTTCCGCATTTAACTCTTTGAGTTTAGCCAACATTGATATTAATTTTATATCTGGGTTTAAGTCTTTAAAGAGTCGAGTAGGCTTTATTTGTCCTGCCATAATCACATATTTGCTCTCTAACGATTTTAAAGTTTTAAGTAATTGATTTACTTTTCCTAAATCCAGAGAAACATGGTCTTCATCAGGGAATAAATTAATTAGCGAATCCTGTGTTTCGCCTTTAATTGAAATTAATTTGAGGGGAATGCCCTTATTTTTAATAATTTCAGTTAATAGTGCAGGGTAGCGGCCTTTACCTGCAATTAAGGTAATGGCTTCTCGGTTATAACCTGTAGGTAAGAATTTTGAGTCCATTAGTCTTTTGAGTCTTTAAATTCAAGTTTTTGAAATGATCTTGGTCGAATGAAGTTTTGATTATAAAAATCTTTTATGCTAATCAACTTAGCTTTAGCAGCACTTTGAGAAGATCTTTCTTCTGGGGTAAAGATAACACGATTATTTTCAACAGAAATAGAATCCTTTAATAAGTTCCATTGGGAAGGGGCCTCGGATAAATCTGCATCATAATTATCGATTGAATTTTTCAAATTATAAGAATCGATCACATAATAACTTGGGGCATTTATGTGTTTGATTGAATTATTTGATTTTAAACTAATGTTTCCCTCATAGAGTGCAATGTGTAATATATTGTAGCGATATGATATAACGGCTATTGCTGAATATAATTCTAACTTGCTATCTGGTAGATGAATTTCAAAAATCGACAAAGGAGAAATAATATTTGATTTAACGACTATTGTACCTTCATCAAGAGTGCTCTTGAAATTGGATATTGAGGGCTCGCGATCAAAACGGACGTCTCTATCTGTAAATGTGTCCTGTTGGAAAGATTGAATACTGAATTGTGTACTTTCTAATATACCAAATGTTGTGTTATTGGATAGTTTGAAGAATACATAATCACGATCTCCGGTGCTGATTAAGGTATCAGAGTTGAGGATAATCGAATCGTGAAGACGAATAGAATGAGTGGTCGTACTATTTTTAAAATTAATAGAATTTCCCGCTACACTTGTAATAAAAGCTGTGCCAAATCTTTGATTTTTGCTAACAGGAGCGGCTTCAAGATTCATTATGAATAATGAACTAATTAAACAATACGAAAAGACTAGTTTCACTTGGGAGATCATTTCCTATTTCACCACAAAATTTACAATTTTATTGGGCACATAAATTTCTTTAACGAGAGTCTTGCCGGACAATTGGGACTGAACACGTTCACTTGCTTTGGCTTTATTGAAAGCATCTTCTTTTGTATGGTCTTTAGGCAATAAGGCATCACCTCGGTGCTTCCCATTCACTTGGAAAATTATCTTTACGGTGGAAGCGACTAATTTTTCTTTATTTGCTTGTGGCCATGATTGCTCACTAATCGATGATTCGTGGCCTAAAAGCGACCAAAGTTCTTCAGCTATATGCGGAGCCAGTGGTGCAATCAGTTGAAGGAATGTTTCGATAACTGATTGAGGAATAGATTCCGATTTAGAGAGTTGATTAATCAAGATCATCAATTGGGAGATAGCGGTATTAAATCCTAGATTCTCGTAATCGTTCGTGACTTTTTCTATGGTTTGATGGAGTAACCGCTCGGATTCGTCGTCAAGTGGTTTTGAATTAGAAGCATCAATAATCGGATTGAGGGTATTGTCGTTATCGATAATAACGATACGCCAGAGTTTTCTCAAGAATCGAGCAACCCCCTCGATACCTTTTGTATTCCAAGGTTTCATTGCTTCGAGAGGTCCGAGGAACATAAGGTAGAGTCTTAAGGTATCTGCTCCGTAGGCATCAATTATGACTTCAGGGTTTACTACATTTCCCCTGCTTTTTGACATTTTTTCACCATCTTCTCCCAAAATGATACCTTGGTGAAAAAGCTTTTTAAAAGGTTCGGGTTCTGAGACAACTCCAATTTCAAAAAGAACATGATGCCAGAATCTAGCATAGAGTAAATGAAGGACAGCGTGTTCAGCTCCACCTATATAGAGGTCGGGTGCTTTCCAATAAGATTCAATTTCTGGATCGATCAGTTGCTCAAGATTTTTTGGATCCATGTAGCGCAAATAATACCAACAGGATCCTGCCCACTGTGGCATGGTATTTGTCTCACGCGTACCACAAACGGTATTTTCATTAGGCTCTGTGAACGTTTCTCCAGTTTCTTTATGAAAATGAACGTTAAGCCATTGCTCAGCTTTTGAAAGTGGGCTTTGTCCATCAGGTGATGGCTTATAACTTTCAATGGATGGCAATTCTAAGGGAAGAGAATCATTTGGAAGCACAACGGCATATCGCTTTTCGCCATGAATTTGTGAATGTATGTCGGTAGCTTCGGGTTTGAAGGCATCATTGACTTTTTGATAATCTTCAAAACTTAGCCAGATAATTGGGAAAGGTTCACCCCAGTAGCGTTGTCTTGAAAATAACCAATCACGTAATTTGTAGTTCACTTCAACAGAGCCTGCATTTTCGGTTTCCAAAAATTGGATGATTGCTTTTTTAGCCGACTCGGAGTCCATACCATTGTATTTCTCTGAGTTGATAAGGTTACCCGATTGAGTAAAAGCCTGAGTTAGCTGACCATTTTCGTTTTTATCGGCAGAGCCCCCGTCATCAATGACCTGAATGATTTCAATCCCGTATGTATTTGCAAATTCAAAGTCGCGTTCATCATGAGCAGGCACAGCCATAATGGCACCTGTTCCATAAGAAACTAATACATAATCGGCTATCCATATTGGAATACGTTTTTGATTTACGGGATTAATTGCATATGCACCTAAGGAAACGCCGCTTTTTTCTTTATTTAATTCGGCACGTTCTAGATCCGATTTAGTTTTTGCTTTAGCAATATAAGCATTAACTGTGTCCTGTTGATTTTGATGAGTGATTTTTGCAACTAAAGGATGTTCTGGAGCTAAGACTACATAGCTTGCTCCGAATAGTGTATCAGGACGAGTGGTGAAAACATCAATCCTTTCATCGGGATTGTCTTCAATGGCAAAGGATACTTTTGCCCCTTCTGAACGGCCGATCCAATTAGCTTGAAGTCGTTTAGTTGAATCTGGCCAATCTAAATTATCGAGTCCTTTTAAAAGTTTATCAGCAAATTTGGTTATATGAAGCACCCATTGACGGATAGGTCGACGTTCAACAGGGAAGTTGCCTCGTTCAGACCGAGCACCTTCATTAGTTTGAAGCACTTCTTCATTTGCCAATACAGTACCGAGATCAGGACAAAACCAAACAGGTTTTTCTTCAACATACGCTAGACCTTTTCTGAATAACTGGATGAATATCCATTGGGTCCACTTAAAATAGTTAGGATCTGTAGTGTTAATTTCCCTTTCCCAATCATAGCATAGTCCAATTTGTTTCAATTGTTGTTTGAAATTCTCAACATTTGTTTGGGTGGTTTCTTTTGGATGTTTGCCCGTTTTGATTGCGTATTGTTCAGTCGGTAAACCAAAAGCATCCCATCCCATTGGGTGAAGTACGTTATAACCCTGAGACTTTCTAAAGCGTTTGTAGGCATCACTCGCCGTATAGCCTTCAGGGTGCCCTATATGAAGACCCGCACCGGAAGGATAGGGAAACATGTCTAAAATATAGAATTTGGGTCGACTATCAAAATCAATTGCCTTGAAGGTCTTATTATCAGACCAATATTTTTGCCACTTGGGCTCTATTTTTGAAAAGTTATATTCGGAATTTTGCATTTCAATAATTTAACATTTTTGAAAAAGAAGTATTTAGAGTTGTCTTCGTGATTTCGTCAACGTTTCGCTTGAGTTCATAGTTGCATCAGCATATATTTAACGTCAATAGTTTCTCTATATTATTTATGCGAAGTATTTTGCTCAGTTTAAAGCGAGTGGGTCATTTTTTCTTGTTGATTGTATTTATCAGCCACAATTGCTCTGCTATCGAATCTTCTCCTATAAAGAAAAATGGAAATCTTTTAGGTAAGGATAAATTTCAGCAAAAAAAGCACGTCTCATCGGATAAATTTTTACAATTTGAAAAAAAATCAAATTCTAGGGATTTTGATAAAAAATTCTCACGAAAGGAAATTCGTTTAGAGACTTGGGATAAGCATTTTTCAGATATTGGACAAAAGAAGATTTTTTCTGATAAATCAAATTCTAGTTTTAATAAATCCTTGGATAAAAATATCCGTAAGATGAAGAATATAGAGATTAACGAATCGAATTGGAGTCAACACTTAGCTAAAATTCGCAAAGATGCAGGAATAAACCTATCCCAAGAGTCCCATATACTAGATAATAAAGAATCCTATAATTTAGTTTTACAAAATATGGGTTATTTTGAGGAGATGGCCGAAAAGATGGATTTAAAATCAATCAACCGTTATCAATTTAGAAGTAATCGTCCAGAAGGTGACATCCCTGTAGATAATGTTGCGGAGAATGCGGAAAGCATGAATTAATATTTGCGTTTTATTAAAGATTTTAGTTTTAAATCTTCTCAATTCATTATTGTTAGCTAAATTAACATATCTAATTTTCCTATGAATAAAATCCAATTCTTTCTTATCTGTATTCTATCGCTTTCTTTTGGGCAGTCTTTAGTCCATGCGGGTGGCGCTGTTGAAAAAAAGTCTTATGCTTTTCCTACGGAACTTTCTCAATATCAATTGATAGAAGAAGAGTATTCTAAGGAAAATGCGAGCGACTCAAAAGAATTAACATTATTAGAACGTTTGAAATTACGTGCGTTGGTTGATCCCATCAACATCATTGCTACTCTCTTATTTTTTGGGGCGATTCTGCATACTTTTGCTGCAGGATATTTTATGAAATTGTCTCATAAGCTAGAGGACTCGCATAAAGCTAAGTTTTCAGGACAGGAGTCATTTTATGTAGATGGGAAACATCCGGTAAACTTTAAAGCAAAATTATTTCACTTTTTAGGAGAAGTAGAGGCTATATTTGGGATTTGGGTTTTGCCATTGCTAATCGCAATTACGGTTTTTCATGGATGGGATGTGGCAACTTATTACATCGATTCACGCAATTTTACTGAACCTTTATTTGTGGTTGTAATTATGGCTATTGCGGCATCGCGTCCTATTATTATCTTTTCAGAAAAAGCACTCAGCTTCTTTGCTCAATTTGGTAAAGGATCGATTTCTGCTTGGTGGCTTTCAATTCTTATTGTAGCACCTTTGTTGGGGTCTTTCATCACTGAACCTGCGGCAATGACAATAGCAGCGATGCTTTTAGGACAACAATTTTATCATCATGACCCTTCTAATACTTTTAAGTATGCAACATTAGGTCTCCTTTTTGTAAACATTTCAGTTGGCGGTACTTTGACTCATTTTGCCGCACCACCTGTTTTGATGGTGGCGAGTAAATGGGGTTGGGATGTGCCATTTATGTTCAGTAATTTTGGCTGGCGCGCTACTTTAGGAATTATCATTGCAACAGCACTTTACTATGTCTTGTTCAAAAAAGAGTTCAAAGAATTAGAAGCAAAATGCCAAAAACAATCAGGAGAAGTTGAAACTGCTAATGTTGTATCGGCTCCAGTTTGGGTGATTGTGATTCACTTACTATTTTTAGTCTGGACAGTGTTTACTTTACATCATCCTGCATTATTTATCGGTGGATTCTTAACCTTTATTGCTTTTACAATCGCTACGGATCATCACCAAAATGCGATCAGCTTAAAATCACCGCTTTTAGTTGGATTCTTCTTGGCTGGGTTGGTCACACATGGTGGCTTGCAAGGCTGGTGGATTGAGCCTGTGCTTTCGATGCTTTCTGAACAAATGTTGTTTTTTGGTTCAACAATTTTGACAGCTTTTAATGATAATGCGGCGATTACTTTCTTAGCTTCCCAAGTACCTGCTTTTGATCTAAACTATGCTAAAGATATAGAATTAGCTAAATCGTTACAATATGCAGTTGTTGCAGGGGCAGTAACGGGAGGCGGTTTAACTGTTATTGCGAATGCACCAAATCCCGCTGGGCAGAGTCTTCTTAATCGTTTCTTCAAAGGTGGTATTTCTCCTTTGAATCTATTTTTAGCGGCTCTTTTGCCAACTTTGATTATGGTGGTTGTCTTTATAATTATTCCATAGGCCCGTCTAATGATTAGGCATTTATTATGGATAAAGCTCAAATCATAGGCATCCTCAAAGATATTTCAGTCTTTCTTGAGTTGAAGGGAGAGAATAGTTTTAAAATTCGGGCTTATCAAAGTGGTGCTCGTGCATTAGAGCGTTTAGAAGATAATTTTGATATTATCGTTAAAGAAGGTAAAATCGCTTCATTACAAGGAATTGGGCAGGCCTTAGCTTTAAAAATTGAGACCTTGTATCATGAAAGTCACTTACCTTTTTATGATAATTTGAAGGCTTCAATTGCTCCTGGCTTAATTGAGTTTCTTGATATCCCTGGTCTTGGAGGAAAAAAAGTTAAACACATTCATGATGCACTCGGTATAGAGACAATCGAGGCACTAAAAGAAGCCTGTGAATCAGGAACAATTGAGGCATTGGATGGTTTTGGGGCGAAATCAGCGGAAAAAATTCTTTCAGGAATTGCGAATCGGGAAGCTTACGGAAAAAGGCATTTGTGGTGGAGTGTTCAAGAATTTGTTCAAGAAATTGTTTCAGGATTGGAAGCCCATGCTTTAGTAAAACGAGCATCCGTTGCAGGTAGCTTTCGCAGGCGTTTAGAAACCGTGGGAGACTTAGACTTTATCGTAGCTTCTGATACACCAGAGCCAATTATGGATTGGTTTACAGAAATTGAGGGTGTGAAAGAAATAACGGCTAAAGGAGAAACGAAATCGAGTGTGCGTTTTGAAAACGGAATCCAAGCGGATCTAAGGATCGTGACTGAGAAGGAGTTTGTCTTTGCATTACATCATTTCACTGGCTCAAAAGACCATAATGTAATGATGCGTCAACTAGCTTTGTCTAGAGGCTATCGTCTGAGCGAGTGGGGTATTTTTGACAAGGATTCAGGAGAGAATATTCCAATAGAAGAGGTCAATCTTATTCAAACGGAAGCAGATTTATTCAAATTTTTTGATTTAGAGATGATTGAGCCAGAGTTGAGAGAGGGCTTAGGTGAAATTTTAGCAGCAGAAAATAAAAAGTTACCTAGACTCATTGAGAGTAATGAGATCAAAGGAGTTTTCCATAATCATACCACACTTTCTGATGGAATGAATACTTTAGATGAAATGGTTGAACAGGCAGAATCACTTGGATGGTCTTACCTTGGTTTTGCCGATCATTCCAAATCGAGTGTTCAAGCCAATGGATTAAATGAAGAGAGAGTACATAAGATGATTGAGCAGATACAATCTTTCAATGAATCAGGAAGCTCTTCAGTGACTGCTTTTTCAGGCATAGAGTGCGATATCTTAAAGGATGGGACTTTAGATTTGGATGAATCCGTTTTAGGCCAATTGGATTACGTTGTTGCATCGGTTCATTCAAGTTTCAGCCAGTCAGAAGAAGAAATGACGCAGAGAGTGATTCGAGCTATTGAAAGCCCTTCGGTAACTATGTTAGGACATCCTACAGGCAGGCTATTATTACGACGGGAAGGCTATCAAATAAATATTTCTAAAGTTATTGATGCTGCCATAGCAAATAAGGTGATTATAGAAATTAATGCAAATCCTCAGCGTTTGGATATGGATTGGCGTTTTTGGAAGCAGGCTGTTCAACGTGGATTAATGTGTTCAATCAATCCAGATGCCCATTCGATTAAGAATTTGGGCTACTACGAAGCGGGGGTAAATATAGCTAGAAAGGGATGGGTTGAGGCGAATAGCCTTTTAAATACGAGAGATACTGATGGCATAAAGCGTTGGTTCTCAAAAAGATTATGATAATCTAAGGAAAAACTTTCTCTTGAAATTTGTAGAATTTTAAGTTTCTATAATAACCCTTTCGTGTAACCCCAGCGAATCTTAGTGAGTCTTTTGGCTCAAAATATATTAGATTTTATGAATGCTGACACGATTATCACCTTTGCATTAGGGCTTATTCTTGGTATTGGGCTTCTTATGATTTTTACTAGTCGACAGACCCGATTATTAAAGAAGAATCTTAAAAAAGATGCAGAAATCAGTATTAAGGAAAAGTCCTTAGTACTTAATGAAAAATTAGCGAAACAAGAATTAGATATTCAAAGTAAAGAAAGTGAATTAGAACGAAAAATAAATACTTCGAATAAATTGGAAAAAGAGTTAGAGAAAAAAGTAGAGAATTTTAGTTTACAGGAAAATGAACTGCTAAAAGAGCAAAAGTCTTTAGATGAAGCAAAATATAACGCAAAGAAGTTAGAGCGTTTTTATCGATTAAAGTTACACCAAATTACACAAATGAGCCAAAAAGAGGCGAGGCAACTTCTTTTACAGGCCACTGAGAAAGATTGTGAAGCAGAAATTCAATTGATTCGTAGAGAGAAATTAGGGCGTTCAGAATCTGACATAAATGCTGAAGCTCGTAGATTGTTGCTAGCAAGTATGCAGAGGTTGTCGAGCCAAGCTATGAATGATGCTACAGCGACATTAGTTCAAATTCCTAATGAAGAATTTAAAGGACGAATTATTGGAAAAGAAGGACGGAATATACGAACCTTTGAACATGCTACAGGGACTACCCTAATGATGGATGAGTCTCCAGATTCGGTTCTAGTTTCATCATTTGATCCTGTGCGCAGAGAAATTGCTCGCATAGCTCTTGAAGCTTTAGTGCGGGATGGGCGTATTCATCCAGCAAATATTGAGGAAACTGTAAAATCGTCTGAAGATGCTATTTTATCTAGCATGGTGGAGGTTGCTGAGAAAGCGATACTTCAACTGAGATTGAATGATGTCTCACATGATGTTTTAACCACTTTAGGGCGTTTGAATTACCGACTATCGAATAATCAAAATACTTTGGAACATTCGATAGAAGTGTCTAATTTTTGCGCTTTGCTTGCTGCAGAACTGGGTTATGATGTAAATGTGGCAAAACGAGCTGGTTTATATCACGATATCGGAAAGGCATTAACTGAAGAGGGGCATGAAAGTCATGCGATAGCAGGTGCTAATTTTATGAAGAAACATGGTGAAAACGATTTAGTGGTAAATGCAATTGCAGCCCATCACAAAGAAGTTGAGCCAGAAAGTGTTTATGCCAGTTTAGTAATGATTGCAGATTCTATCTCTGCGACTCGACCAGGTGTGAGAACCTCTTCTGTTGACGGATTCTATCAGCGAGTAAAATCGATTGAGCAGATTGCTAAAGAGCAGCAAGGGGTAGAGGATGCCTATGCTATACAAGCGGGCAAAGAACTACGTGTGATTGTCAAACCAGAGATTGTTGATGACTCTGGTTGTCGGCAAATTGCTCGAAGAATACGTTCTCGAATTGAAAATGAATTGTCTTATCCTGGAGTTATTGAAGTTACTGTTATACGTGAGCAACGTTTTAATGAAACAGCTGTATAATGAAATTTAAATTAATCTACATCTATCTTTTATTTGTACCTCTCTTATTTTCTACCAATAATCTAAAGCTTGTTCTACATTCAGGTGAGATTTTGATTGGTCAGTCGAATTCAAGCATTACAGAAGACGTTTACCTTATTAATTCAGATATTTTAGGTGAAATAAGTATATCGAAGGATAAGGTAAAATCATTTGATGTACTTACAAATGTTGGAAACAAAGAGTCTGAAAAAGTGGAATTAAGCGAACCTGCTAATTATACTACAGCCAAACAAAAAAATGAAATTAAAAACATTAAGAAAGGGCCTCAGGCTCATTTGATTTCAGATTTATATGGGAAAGTGAAATTATTAGATGCACCAAAATCGTGGAGTGGAAATTTGCGAATTGGAATGAATTTATCATTTGGTGATAGGGAATACACCCATACCTATCTGCGGGGAAAGTTGAAAGTTCAAGAACGGGATAGTCCTCATCTTTTTCAACTATCTGGAGAATATAATTTTCGTGAAACAGAACAAATTGATGGGAGTCAATATGTGTCTCAGGATCGTTATCATTTAAATTTTATTTATCGATGGTTCTATTCTGATCGATGGTTTTTTCAGAATGCATCCAGTTATCGTACCGATAAATTAAAGGGTATTAATAATGAATTACAAAATATATTGGGCTTTGGTTATCGTAGTACCTTCTTTGATACCTTAGAGTTTTTGATTGGTTCTGGGGTTGGTTTTCAAGATCGCTCAATCGTTGGGCTTGTCGAAGAATCCCCTGTAGTCATCAATGTATTCCAAGAATTGAATTGGAAACCAACAAAACGAATGAAATTAAACCAAACGCTGAATTTTTTCCAAAATCCTGATGAAATAGACATCTATAATTATGAAATTATTTTAGCTGTTAATTATCGCTTCACTGATTTGCTAGGTTTTGAAATGCGATATTTTATTGATTTTGATAGCGGCATTACGGAAAGTATTAAAAAGGACTCTCGCTTCCAAAACGCTTTGATTTTTTACTTCTAGGTATGATAAAGATGGTTCTAGCTACAGGTAATGAGCATAAGGCTGAAGAATTTGAAGATTTATTTGCCGGTAGTAAATTCAAGGTGTTTTCTGCAGCTAAATTTGGTGGAATGCCTAAGGTCATAGAAAATGGAAAGACTTTTCAATCGAATGCTTACCTTAAAGCATTTGCATTATCTAAACAGCTAAAGAAGAAGCATTGGGTAATTGCAGATGATTCTGGATTGGAAGTCGATTACTTAGACGGTGCACCTGGCATTTATTCTGCTCGTTATGCCGGAACTAAAGCTAGTGATTCAGATAATTTAGATAAGTTACTTGCGGATTTAGACGGCGTTTCAAAATCAAAAAGACAGGCAAGATTTCGGTGTGTATTATGTCTTATCGATAAAGATGCTGGTACTTACTATTTTGAGGGTACCTGCGAAGGAAGCATTAATTTAAAGCCAAAAGGGAAGTCTGGATTTGGCTATGATCCAATTTTTATACCAGATGGATATAAAACTTCGTTCGCTGAGTTGGGTGAATCAATTAAATCTCAACTGAGTCATAGGGCAAAAGCGGTTATCTGCTGTAAGCAGTTTTTTAAAAAGAAGTTTTAGTTCTTAGCCAATTCTATTGAGCGTTTTTTCGCACTCAAGACGGCAGCTTCAATTAATGCCCTAAAATCGTTTTCACTTAATGTATTGAGTGCGGCTTCTGTTGTTCCACCTGGAGAGGTCACAGCGTTTCTAAGGTCTTCAGGGGAAGATTCACTTTTTTTGAGAAGTTTTGCTGAACCAAGGACTGTTTCTATAGCGAGAGTTTTTGCTAAATTGCCATCTAGTCCTACTTTAGTACCTGCATCTATCAGTGCTGAAATAAACTCAAAAACATAGGCGGGTCCGCTGCCAGAAAGTGCGGTAATCGCGTCAATTTGTGACTCACTAACTGAGTGTACTGTGCCTAGTGCACCTAAAATACGTTCTATCAATTGCAATTCTTCCGTTTCAAGAGGGTTTAAGGTAGCATATGCGGTAGAGCCACACCCGATTTGTCCAGGAGTATTAGGCATACTTCGTATAATATTTTTTACTCTCGGAAAAGATTCACTCAAGCGTCTTATCGGAGTACCCGCTAAAATGGAAATTAACGTAATATGTGCAGCTTGTTCTAAGATACTGGAATTAATTTGATCTAATTGTTGTGGCTTGCAGGCTAAAACTAGTGTTTCAACTTCTGGAACTAATGGAAGGAGTGAATCTACTGCGGTGATACCACTTTCTTGAGCTAAAATGGTTGCTGTGTCATCGTCACCAGATGTGCAAACGATTTCATCGGATGTGTAGACTTTCTTTTGAATTAAGCCTTTTACAATTGCAGTTGCCATTCTACCTGCTCCGATGAATGCAATTTTCTTTTTCATAGTGATCCCTCTACTTTCTTAAGAAGCATTTGATTTAATTTATATTCGTCAATGACTTTAGTTTGGCTGATGAGATCATGTCCCCATTGTTTACTCTTATGAAAACGTTTAGTCAGTGCTGCTACTAGAAAAAGAAGAGGAAAGAAATAAAACAAGAGAACGGTTTTTGAAATTGCTCGAATGCCCGCATGAAAAATGGGTATCGAATCTCTAGGAGTGAGTGTTATGGTTTTAAGATTAAATATCTTCTTACCCATCGAACTACCTTTGAAAAGGGTATCACAAAGCACAAAATAGAGGATAAAAATAATTGAAAAAGATTCGGTAATGAGCAGGAGAATCGATTGTGCTGAATCATTTAGGATGGGAGCAGCTGTTGTACTGTTAGTTTCTGCCCAAGCTATATAAGCTTCAAGCCAATCATTAAGTGCTTCTAATGAAAAAGAGGGATTCAATGGAAGGATGACCTGCAAGATAATTAAGGTCGCTAGCAACACTACCAGAATGTAATCCAAAAGAAAAGCGAGTCCCCTAAAGGCTATCGAAGGCTCAGGGAGATTGTCTGAATCTAGGCTGATGATAAATGCTTTTTTATTATCTCCCTTATTATGACTGTCTTGATCCAATTCTGGCATATTTAATCTGAATGCTAAATTATGAATTCATCGCTTTAAATGCTTTGAGTGTATTTTGCATAAGCATCGCTACAGTCATAGGGCCGACCCCGCCAGGGACGGGGGTGATGTGTTCACATAAAGGTGAAACTGTATCAAAATCTACGTCTCCAACTAGGCGAGTACCAGATTTTTTTGTAGCATCGGGTATTCTATTGATCCCAACATCAATTATTGAAGCTCCAGGTTTGACCATATCTTTAGTAACAAAGTGTGCTTTCCCTATGGCAGCAATCAATATGTCAGCTTGTCTAGTGATATCAGCAAGGTTTTGTGTTCGAGAATGACATACAGTAACCGTTGCATTTCCCGGTGTCCCTTTGCGAACCATCAATAATGTTGCTGGCTTCCCCACAATCTGACTACGACCCAGTACAACGACATGTTTGCCTTCAGTTTCAATTTGACTTCGTTTTATCAATTCTACGATTCCAGCTGGGGTGCATGCAACAAACCCAGAAGCATCTTCTTGACAGAGTTTTCCAATGTTAAGCGTATGAAATCCATCCACATCTTTTTGAGGGTCAACTTGATTAAAAGTCGCGGTTTCATCAATATGCTTTGGTAAGGGAGCTTGAATCAAAATTCCGTTTACGGTATCATTTGCATTATACGTCTTAATGACGGCAAAAAGTTCTTCTTGAGTGATTGATTCCGGCAGAACAGTCAATTCAGCATGGATGCCGATGGCTTCAGCCGTTTTTTGTTTCTTGCGAACATAAGATATTGAGGCAGGGTCTTCGCCAACTCGAATAAAAGCTACTGTCGGCTTGTCTTTGCCGAGTTGACCAACTTCTTTCTTTAAGTCTTCAATGATATCTTTAGCGATTTTGTTTCCGTCGATTATATTCATGATGTCTGTTCTAATTTTTTGCGAAGTTGCTTATCCTAGCAAGCGTTCAATGTCTTTTTTGCTTAATATTTTTATTCCGCCTTTAGCTATGTTCTTAAGCTGTATTTTCCCGATTTGAATTCGAACCAATTTTTTTACATAATAACGGTGAGCTTCAAATAAGCGTCTTATTTCTCTTTTTTTCCCATGCGAAAGGTGCACTTCTAATTTTCTTTGATCACCTTCTTTACCGGTAGGCGCAGGAATGATTTTATCGGCTTTTAAAAAATCACCTTCAAATTCAATACCTTCTAGGAGCTTGGGGATGTCGTTTGGCTTAAGATCTTTGTTTAAAGTGACTCGGTATCGTTTAATGATATTAGCTGAAGGATGAGTGAGTTGATTAGCTAAAGCACCGTCATTGGTTATGACAAGCATACCCTCGCTATCTTTATCGAGACGGCCCGCACAAAAGAGCCGTTTTTTTTGTAAATCAGAGGGGAGTAGATCAAATACGGTTTGTGTCGCAAATGGGTCGCTATTACTACAAATGATTCCTTTTGGCTTGTTTAAGATTAGGGTGATAGGAGTCTCTTTAGCTTTAAGTATCGGTTTATTATTTACAAAAATAGCATCTGTTGTGAGTGCTTTTGTGCCAAGTTCTATAGTTTTTCCGTTGACCCTTACTTTGCCTGCTTCAATTAGCTTTTCTGCTTCTCTTCGTGAACATATTCCTGCGTTGGCTATTATTTTTTGGACTCTCTCTGGTTCTATGGAATTCATATATATGCTTGATAATGATGAAATAAGGTTTGTTAAGGGAAATTTTGTTTTTCTAGCTTGCACTAGAAGCTAATTATTTGTCTATTCATTTTTTCATAAATTATATTTTTTAACTATGTCAGATCTCGAAGAGAAAAAAATTGCATTAGTAACAGGAGCAGGACGAGGTATAGGAAAAGCAATCGCTTTGTCTTTGGCCGAAGAAGGCTACCACATCATTTGTGTGAGTCGCTCGGAATCTTCATGTGGTGCAGTTGCAAAGGAAATTGAGTCTAGTGGTGGTTCCGCAGAAGCTCATGCTTTAGATGTGTCTGATGCCTCTTCCGTTGAAAAGGCTTGTGAAGCTCTTCTAGAAAAACATGGTTTAATTAATATTTTAGTCAATAATGCTGGAATTACTAAGGACAATCTGGTCTTCAGAATGGGCGAAGAAGATTGGGATGCGGTTCTGAATACAAATTTAAAAAGTGTTTTTACATTCGCAAAGCATCTTGCTCGTCCAATGACACGTAAGCGCTGGGGGCGAATTATTAATATTGCTTCTGTGATTGGGCTTATTGGAAATGCAGGTCAGGCAAATTATTCTGCTGCAAAAGCAGGAATCATAGGGCTTTCTAAGAGTTTAGCTAAGGAATTTGCTGCCAGAAATGTTACAGTTAATGTGGTCGCACCTGGCTTTATTGAGACGGATATGACTAGTATTTTGAGCGAAGAGCAAAAAACATCTATTTTAGGAGTGATCCCAATGAAGCGTATGGGTAAAGCTTCAGATATTGCAAATATTACAACATTTTTAGCATCTGATAAATCGGATTATATCACTGGACAGGTTTTTACTGTTGACGGTGGTATGGTGATGTGATGAAAAAACTAACAATAAATTATAACTTATGGCTGAGCAAACTATAGAAGAAAGAGTTCGATCAATTATTGTTGATCAACTAAACGTAAATGAAGAACAAGTAACCTTAGAGGCATCATTTATTGATGACCTAGGTTGTGATTCACTCGATAATGTAGAATTAATCATGGCTTTTGAAGAAGCCTTTAGCGATGAAATTGATGGCGAAATTCCTGAAGCAGATGCTGAAAAGCTCACTACAGTAGGGGATGTTGTTAAATATATTTCAGAAAAATCTGAATAAAGGTCCAAGGACCGCTTTAGTTACTAGTTTCAATGTCTAAAGATACCACTGCACCTAGAGTTGTTGTTACGGGATTAGGAACAATTAATTCTCATGGTATCGGTATAGAAAAACTTTGGGACGGTGTTTTATCAGGGGTAAGCGGTATTCGTAAGATTGAGTCTTTTGATGTTAGTGAATTAACATCGAAGGTAGGAGCTGAGGTCTTAGACTTTGAGGTCTCTGATTTTATGGATGTCAAAGAGGCTCGCAGAAATGATCGTTTTACTCATTTCGCAGTAGGGAGTTCTCGCCTTGCTGTTAAAGACGCGGGCATCGATCTTGAGGCTCTCGATGCTGAGCGTTTTGGAATTTATATTGGCTCAGGTATTGGTGGACTACAAACCATCCACGATCAGACAGCCCGCCTTATTGAAAGAGGTCCACGTAAGGTGTCACCTTTTATGATTCCTTCATTAATCGGAAATATTGCTAGTGGAGTAGTAGCCATTGAACTTGGTGCTAAAGGGCCTAATTTTGGGATTGTAAGTGCCTGTTCTTCTGCAACTCATTCAATCGGTGAAGCCTATTACGCGATTCGTAACGGGAATGCAGATGTTATGATAGCAGGAGGTAGTGAAGCAGCGGTTTGTCAATTAGGCTATGCTGGTTTCTGTTCGATGAAAGCTATGAGTACTAAATATAACGAAACACCTGAACTAGCCAGTCGTCCATTTGAAATGGGGCGCGATGGATTTGTTATGGGTGAAGGTGCTGGAGTCTTGATTCTGGAAACCTTAGAACATGCACAAGCTAGAGGTGCGAGAATTTATTGTGAAATTGGGGCTTATGATGCTAGCTGTGATGCATTTCATATTACTTCTCCTGATCCAGAAGGCAAAGCATTAGGAAAATCTTTGAAAGCAGTTGTCAAAAAATCAGGGCTTACTAATGAATCTATTGATTACATTAATGCGCATGGAACATCTACTCCGTACAATGATAAATTTGAAACTGCGGCTATTAAAGAGGCCTTTGGTGAGCATGCTAAGGATATTTTAATCAGTTCAACAAAATCAATGACTGGGCATTTGCTTGGAGCTGCTGGAGGTATTGAATCAGCGATTTGTGCTAAAGTGATTCATGAAGGTAAGGTACCTCCAACGATCAATTTAATAGAACCTGATCCTGATTGTGATTTGGATTATGTTCCAAACCAAATGCGCGAAGCCAAGGTGGATGTAGCGATATGCAATAATTCTGGGTTTGGCGGTCATAACGCAGTTCTTTTATTTCAAAAATTATCTTAATTTGAGTCAGTTTAATCTTTAAATTTAAACTTTAAGATTTATTCTTAGAATATGCGTTTTTTCTTCAAGCTACTGAGTGGAGCTGCATTTGGGATTGCTGTACTCCCTTACATCGTTATCCCGAAATTACCTATGCCAGAGGGCTGTAATTTGTTAAGTCCTTATTTTAGTTATACTGATGTTGATTTGTTGGTGGATCGAACTTATCACGATGAAGCAACAGGAGAAAATATATTAGAACATGAGATTTTAGAGACGATTATCCAAGAGGTGGAATCGGCAGAGACATTTCTCATTATAGATTTCTTTTTGTGGAATGAGTGGCAAGGACGGTTTGCTGAAAATGATGGGCAAGAGCTTACACCTCTAGGGAACAATTTAGCTGAGGCAATTATTGAAAAGCGTAAAACGAATCCCGAAATGCCTATTTTAATCGTTACTGATCCAATTAATCGGCTCTATGGAGGTAATGACCCACAGTTTTTTCAAGCATTTGAAGAGTTAGGGATACCTGTTGTTTATACCGATTTATATAAACTACCTGATTCTAATAAAATCTATTCTAAACAAGTACGCTTTTGGTCTAAGTTTTACAACCTAGGCTCTAACAATAACCAGTTCCGGATCTTTCCGAATGTCGTTGAATCAAAAGCGGAACGCTTATCCTTTTCACAGTTTTTTAAAGCCTTACATTTAAAAGCAAATCACCGAAAAATTGTGATTTCTGGCTATAGAAATAGTCCATCAAAAATGATAATCGGAAGTTTCAATCCATCCGATGCAAGTTCATTTAACTCAAACTTATCCGTTTCTGTTTCGGGACCTGTTGCCGATTATGCTGCTCGTTCAGAGATTGCTATTGCCGAATGGTCTGCCCTCAAACCAGAAAATTTAGTAGGTAAACGTTTTGCATTAGAAGATGCATTTAGGCGAATGGATAAAGCTCTTCTTCCTCAAAATCATTTTAATCAATATTCCAGCCGAAAAACGGGTATTCGTTTTATAAGTGAAGGTGCTACTTACCAAGTGATATCTAATTTATTTGAGGATGCTAAAAAAGGTACAGAAATTGATATAGCGATGTTTTATTTGTCAGATCGTAAAATCATTAAGGCCATAAAGTCTGCGGCAAAAAGAGGTGCTAAAATCCGTTTACTGCTCGATCAAAATAAAAATGCATTTGGCTTTAAGAAGTTAGGTGTGCCAAATCGAAGTGTTGCTGATGAATTGATGCAAATGGATGAAGTCGATTCGATTCAAATTCATTGGGCTTCAGAGAAATCTCGAGGGCAGTATCACTCTAAGGCTATTCGTATTTATGACGACAAACGGGATATTCTTTTCCTTGGTTCTTCTAATTTAACCCATAGATCGATTAATAACTTTAATTTAGAAGCCAATGTTTTGTTTAATGATGTTATTACTATTAACAACGAATTCGACCTCTACTTTGAGAGTGTTTGGGATAATTCTTTAGGGTTTGAGGAAAGCTTAGAATATAAAGCACTCAAAAATCCTAAATGGATTCAGTATCTTCGATTATTTTTTTATCGAGTACAAGAATGGACACAGTTTTCTACTTACTAGATTTTTTCCGGATATAGCGTCCTGGTTGTTTGTTCTGCTTTTGCCTTTTAATGAAATTAGGCAACAACTGTGTTTCAATAAAATGATTGGCATTAGCCAAGCCTTCGTTTTCGAAGAGAATCCCAATTTCGCATTCAATTCTTGTTGGCTCTCCAAAATGGGATAAAAATTCATTAGAAGTCATAGCCTGAAATACTTTTGCTCTTTCTTTACTAGAAATATTGGTTTGCTCTAAAATCCATCGTCGAGCGAATAAGGCTAGTACGGCATCGCCAACCCAGGCAAAGTTTCTTTTTTCTTCAAGTGTCATGGATTTATTAATGAGCTTCTAACCAATTATTGCCAATGCCTATATCTATTTCAAGTGGGCAGTTTAAATCGATGGCGTGCACCATTTCTGTTTTGAGTATTTCTTTTAGTGGAGATTCTTCATCGGGGTGTAAATCAAAAATAAGTTCATCGTGTACTTGTAGTAGCATTTTTGAATGTAGTTTTGCATCTGTCATTTTTTTCGAAATACGAATCATAGCAATCTTGATTAAATCAGCAGCAGTTCCTTGGATAGGCATATTGATAGCGTTTCTTTCTGATGCAGCACGAATACTGCCATTGGATGAGTTGATATCTCTAAGGTAGCGTCTGCGGCCGAGTAGGGTGGTCACATAACCATCTTTACGAGCCTTTTCTACTTGTTGCTTAATGTAGTTTTGAATCGTGGGGAATTGCTCAAAGTAATTATCAATGATCGCTTGTGCTTCTGTTCGCGAAATCGTACCAAGTCTTTGTGCTAAGCCAAAAGCGGAAATACCATATGGGATGCCAAAGTTAACCATTTTTGCCGTACTGCGTTGTTCACGACTCACATCGTTTAAAGGTATTTCAAATATTTTTGCGGCAGTAGAGGCATGAATATCTTGTTTATCATTGAAAGCTTGAATCATACTCGAGTCTTCAGAAAGTGCGGCAAGGATTCGGAGTTCAATTTGAGAGTAATCGGCACTCAAAATTTTCCAATCAGTCTGTCGTGGAATGAATGCTTTACGTATTTTTTTCCCGTTTGCTGAACGAATAGGAATGTTTTGTAAATTAGGATTGTTGGAGCTGAGTCGACCTGTTGAAGTTTGCACCTGCCCAAAGTTTGTGTGAATATGTTGGGTTTTCGTGTTAATTGTATGAGGTAGCGCATCAATATAAGTACTGACCAATTTGTTAAGTTGTCTATATTCTAACAGAGCAGCAGCGATTCTGTGCTTGGTGGCTAAACTAGAGAGTGTTTGTTCGTTCGTTGCATATTGGCCGGTTTTAGTTTTCTTGGGCTTTTCAGATAGTTTAAGAACTTCAAAAAGTATGACTCCGAGTTGTTTAGGTGAATTCAGGTTAAATTCTTGTCCTGCAGTTTCATAAATTTCACTGCGAAGTTTCTCGATTTCAATAGATAAGGTATCCCCAATATTTTTCAGAGTCTTTACACAAATATTAATGCCTTCTTTTTCCATGGCAATGAGTACAGGCAGAAGAGGTATTTCAATGTTATAAAAGACTTCAGATTGTCCCAATGATTCCAATTGCGGTTCAAGTAATTGCCATAATTGAAAAGTAATGTCGGCATCTTCAATGGCGTAATTAGTGAGTTTATCAATTTCGATGGATTCGTAATCAATAGGCTCTCCTTTTTTTGCATTAGGAGCCAGTTCAGAGAAAGGTATGGTCTTATATTGAAGGAGGTTTTCCGCTAGGATATCCAAATTGTGCCTTTGCTCAGGTTCAATAAGGGAATGGGCAATCAATGTGTCATAACATGTGCCTTTGATGGGACAGCCGTGATTCTCCAATATAGAGATATCATACTTTAAATTATGACCAATTTTTGTGGTAGCCTCGTTGCCAAATATCTCTCTGAGAAATTCCTTGTCTTCTTCCTTGTAGGGCAAGAACCAGCCTTTGTTAGTTTGGGTGACAAAGGCAATCCCTTTAAGTTGAGCATTATGTGTATCTAAAGAGTCGGTTTCTGTATCGAAAGCGAATATTTGGCTAGCTTTGATTGATTCCACTAAAGCCTCTTTTTCACCTTGGGTTTTTATCAAAATATACTGGGCAGGTATATCCTTTAGAGTTTTAAAGCTGTGTGTGCTTTCTGGAAGAAGCTCGGTTTGGAGAGACGTTGATTTAGAATCATTTTCTGACTCCGATTGGAGAGAGAAATTTTCTTCAGAGTCTTTTCCAATCTGAAAGCTTTCGCCGAATAATCGACGTCCGAGTGTTCGGAATTCTAATTCAGAAAAAAGACTTTCCAATTGCTCCTTAGAGGGATCATTTAAAGTGTAGTCGTCCCAATTATATATCACGGGAACTTGCTTGTTAATAATGGCTAATTCCTTGGAGAGTTTAGCTTGATCAGAGTGACTCTCTAATTGTTCTTTTTGCTTACCTTTGAGTTCATGGGTATGCTCGAGTAAATTTTCAATATTCCCATAGCTTGCTAGTAATTTAGCGGCTGTTTTAGGTCCGATTCCAGGGACTCCTGGTATATTATCTGATACGTCACCACATAGACCTAACATATCAATAACTTGTTCTGTCTCTCGAATATCCCATTTTTCAAGTATTTCAGGGATTCCCCAAACTTCCGCACCATCTCCTTTTCTTGAGGGACGATACATTTTGACCTTTTCCGTTACTAGTTGGCCAAAGTCTTTATCTGGAGTGACCATATAAATGGAGTCAAAGCCTTCATTTTCTGCTTTATGTGCGAGCGTGCCAATAATGTCATCGGCTTCATAGCCGTCCATTTTGATGATAGGTATATTAAATCCTTGAGCGATAGTTTCGATGTAAGGAAGGGCAATACTCAAATCCTCAGGCATGGCTTCTCTATTTGCTTTGTATTCTGGATGAAGTTCATGTCGTGCGGTGGGTGCGGAGGTATCAAAGGCAATGGCTAAGTGAGTCGGTTTTTGCTTTTGAATTAAATCAATTAATGTTGCGGTAAAGCCATAAGCAGCCGAGGTATTCATACCTTTTGAATTAAAAATCGGACTGCGTATCAAGGCGAAGTGGGCTCGATAGGCAAGTGCCATGCCGTCCAATAAAAATAATTTTTTCATAAGTGGGAGTTTTTTCTTAATGTAAGGAATTATGCTTTGCTAAAAGGGATTTTAGATAAATTAAGCCATCGGTTTCGTTATCAAAAATTCCATCTAGTTGAGCTTCGAAGCATTCTTTGAGTAGGGTCTTAAATAGTGGACTAGGTTTTAAATTTTCGGAGATTAAATGTCTACCCAATATAATTGGTTTTGGAGCACTTGCCTTCAATTCTAATTGAAGGGATCGTTCAGCTAACCATTCGCTTACGGGATCTTCCGTGACTTTAATGGGAGGTCTTCCTAATTGATCTGCCTTAAATACCCTGATTAATCGGTCGATTCGCTTCACTTTATTGGCTAATCGTCTAATGGCGGAATCACCAGAGTGATTTGTGTATAAATTATGAGGACGCATATGTTCAGAAACCAGTGGTAGTACTTCATCAAAGACTTTTTTTTGCTCAGTCATCCTTGCTAGAAATGACTTTGCTACAGCGACACCTTCAACATCATGTTGTGGGCTTCGAATTTTGCCGTCATCGCATTGAACGGTGGTTGTGGCTTTACCCATATCATGACAAAGGACGGCTAAGCCGACTATTAAGTCTTCCCAATCTTCTCCGATTCTATTTTGGGCAAATGCATTCATGCAATGTTTGGTATGTTCCCATACTGTTCCTTCTGGGTGCCATTCAGGATCTTGCTCACATTGGGTTAGTGCAGATAATTCAGGAAAATAAGACAGCCACTGACAATCTTCTAAAAACTGTAGTCCGAGGGAGATTGTTTCACCTTTAAGCAATAGTTTTTTCCATTCTTCCCAAATACGCTCTTTGGGAATTTCATAAGGCGTTAGAGATTGGCATAGCTTCAAAGTCTGGGAGTCAACCGAGAGTTTAAAGCGAGCGATAAATTGCATAGCTCTTAAGACTCTTAACGGATCTTCGCTAAATGCAGGGGAAATATGCCGTAAGTGTTTATTGGATAGATCATCGATGCCATTGTAGGGATCATAAAGCATTTCTTTGTTAAGATCGTAGCTTATGGCATTTATAGTAAAGTCTCTGCGCAGGGCTGCATCTTTTGGGTGCATGAAAGGATCTCCAGAAATTTTAAAATCAGTATGCTTAAGTCCAGTTTTGGATTCTTTTCTAGGTAGACTGATGTCAATAGAATAGCCTTTTAATAGATAAACGCCAAAATTTTTTCCAACGGTATCAATTTTAAAATTTTTGGATAAAATTGATTCAATAGTTTCCGGAGGCAGTTTGTATATTTCAATATCGATATCTTTGGGAGCGATTCCAAGAAGACTATCACGAACACAGCCACCGACTAAATAAATTTCAGCACCGTGTTTTTTAAATAATTGAGTGATTTGCTCTACGGCCGATTTCTGTTGATCTGAAAATTGTTCTAAAAGCTTCACAATTGATTAGCGTACAGTCGGATCACCCCAATTTAATTTATCTCTAACAATCGAAAAATGTGTATTGGCTTGGTTGTGAATGAGAGGAAATCTTTCTTTGGCGAGTTGAATACTGATCGAGCTTAAGGATTTTTTTTTGAAATATTTTTTGCCATCGATCGAGACTAATGGTTCTGCTGGTAAATCATCAAATAAGACTTCTATAGGTGTTTTTGAATCAAAGATCACAGAACGGTTTCCAAGGGTATGCGGACAAATGGGTGTCATTGCGATAGCTTCTACATTTGGGCTTATGATAGGTCCACCAGCGGAAAGATTATAAGCGGTAGATCCAGTGGGTGTAGCAAAGATAAGTCCATCGCAATGGTATTCAGAAATAAGTCTTTGTTCTGATTTTACTTTTAAGCGAATTAATCCTCGATTTTCGCTTTCTTTGATGACTAGGTCATTCAAAGCAAATGCAGTTTCGCCCGTATTTGACTGACAAAAAAGAATAGAGCGTTCTTCGACTGAATAATCTCCTTCAAGAATGGAGGAAAAATCTTCGATTAATTGATTTGGCGTGTAAGTAGCGAGAAAGCCGAGTTTTCCAATATTAATACCCAGAACTTTTGTTTGACAATGAATAGAGGCATCTAGAACCCCAAGCAAGGTGCCATCGCCACCGATAACACAACATAAATCAATGTTCTTTAAGCAATCTATCTCTAAAGGGTATTGGGTAATAAACTGAGTTTTCTTTCCTTGAGCCTGTGCAATATCAGCTAGTGCTTCAGCGGTGGACTGAGCGTTTGGTTTTGATAAGTTAATTACAAATGCTATGCTTTGTATAGGAGTCATTTTAAATACAACAGTGTCAGTTATTGTTCTGTTGTGACAATACATGTTTTTGTCAAACCAACAAGAAATTCTTTATTTCCATCTGTGCCTTTAATAGGTGAATCAATATGCCCAATAATTTTTGAATTAGGTAGTGAATTTTTGCAAAAGCTGAGGAGATCTTCTAAAACCCTTTGGTGTATTTTTGGGTTTTTTATAATTCCTTTTCCTTCATCAACTTCATGTTTTTCGGCTTCAAATTGAGGTTTTATTAATGCGATAAGAATACCATTTTCGCCCAATACTGTCCATACAGCAGGTAGAATTTTTTTTAAAGATATGAAGGATAGATCCATAACGATTCTTGGATATTCATCATGTGGTAAGTCGCTAGCTTTTAAATAGCGGGCATTTAACTTCTCTATATTGGTGACTCTGCAATCTTGAATTAATTTATTATGCAGCTGTGCTCGTCCGACATCAATACACGTGACGTGCTTAGCCCCATTTTGCAAACAGCAATCCGTGAACCCACCTGTAGATGCTCCTACATCTAAGACCAAACAATCTTGCATGGATATTGAAAACTGTAGAATGAAGCCTTCAAGTTTTTCTCCACCGCGACTGACAAAGCGAGGTGGTTCTATAATTCGAATAGGAGCGTCACACTGTACCATCTGGCCAGGTTTATCCAGCCTTTGAGTTTCTTGCATGACTTTTCCTGCGAGAATCAAAGCTTTGGCCTTAGAGCGTGAGTCTACTAAATTGTTGTCGACTAACCACTCATCTAATCGAAGTTTTTTCTTTTTTGTCACTATTTTAGAGTTCGGATGTATTGAATAGGATGGAGTCTTTATCTCGACTTGGTGCTTGCTATATTTAGGTAAATTTTAATTCATAAGACTCCATAACTTAGTTTTATGAAGAGACCAATAGATACATTGATTTGTGTGAATAAGGCAAACAAAGATTTAGCTGAAGCCTATGCTAAAATTTTAAACATTACTTTCTGTGAAACTGAGTTAGGCGATGAATTGTCTAATAAGGCTTTTGCAAAAAGTTTATCGAATATAACATCAAAAGACTGCATTATGCTTATGGATGAAGCAGGGCTGCATTTACAAATGTTGCATCCATCTGTCTTTAAAATACAGGTGAATTTTCTTTCATCACAAATGGAATACAGACGCATAAAGGGTGGTGGAAGAAATCAATTAATTGCTAAGGCAGTAGGGCTGAAATCAAATGTATCTCCAGTTGTTTTAGATGGGACTGCTGGTTTAGGTAAGGATGCTTTTGTTTTAGCCAGTTTAGGTTGCCATGTCTACATGGCTGAGCGGAATCCTTGGGTTCGTCTACTTTTAGAAGATGGCTTAAGGAGGGCATCTATTATTGCGGAAAATAATCCTGATTTAAAATCTATTCTAGAGCGTTTAAAACTGCTTGGAAGTGATGCTATTGAGTTATTTAAATCTCGGCATATGGAATCAGTGGGGATTATTTATTTAGATCCGATGTTCCCCCATCCAGAGAAAAGAGCTCTTGTAAAAAAAGATATGCAAATGTTGCAGTTTCTTGTCGGTGAAGATGAAGATGCTGAAGATTTACTTAACAGTGCCTTATCGACAAAGGTAGAAAGAATAGTAGTGAAACGACCACGAACAGATCAGGCGATAGCTTCTAAGCAAGTAAGTTATGTATTAGAGGGGAAGCGAAATCGATATGATATCTATTTACAATCGGGTGAAAGTAGAATTTAAATAATTTATAATTAGGAATACACATAACGTGTAATAATAATTGAATAAATAACATAACAGAGATAGTTAAAAATAATGGATTCAAGATACTTAAAATTAGCAGATGTGCTGACTCAACACTCGATTGATCTTAAAAAGGGTGAGAGGGTCTTGATCGATGTATATGATATTCCTGAAGCGATGGTTATAGCTTTGATCCGTTCAGTGAGGTCAAAAGGTGGCATCCCTTATGTGAATTTGAATAATGGTCGAATTCAGAGAGAGTTGGTTAGCCATTTGGACGATGGACAATTTGACCGGCAATCTGCATGGCAATTACAACAGATGAAAGGAATGGATGGCTACATTGCCATTCGTGGTTCAGATAATATTTACGAAATGTCTGATGTGGATGCCAAGAATATGGTGGCTTTTTCTCGATCGATGAAAGCTACATTAGATCATAGGGTGAATAAAACAAAGTGGGTGATACTACGTTGGCCCACTGCGTCTATGGCTCAACAGGCATTAATGAGTTCAGAAAGTTTTGCAGATTTCTTTTTTCAAGTTTGTACCTTTGATTATAAGAAAATGAAAAAGGGAATGCTACGATTAGAAAATTTGATGTCCAAGACGGACAAAGTGGAAATCAAAGGATCAGGAGTAGACTTAAGCTTTTCGATTAAAGGGATTGGTGCGGTTGCTTGTGGTGGGAGTAAAAATATCCCCGATGGTGAAGTCTTTTCGTGCCCAGTTAAAAATTCTGTAGAAGGAACAATCTCTTATAATGCACCAACGGTATATCGAGGAATTTCTTTTGATAATATTGCTCTAACTTTCAAAAAAGGTAAAATAGTGGATGCAAGGGCGAACAATACAAAAGCCCTAAATGAGATTTTAGATTCTGATCGTGGGGCACGATTTATTGGAGAATTTGCTATTGGTTTCAATCCATTGATAAAAGAACCGATGCGTGATATTTTATTTGATGAAAAAATATCTGGCTCGTTTCATTTCACCCCAGGTCAAGCTTATGAGGAAGCAGACAACGGGAACCGCTCGCAGGTACATTGGGATATGGTACATATTCAAAGACCTGAATATGGTGGTGGGTCTATTTATTTTGATGGAAAACTTATCCGCAAAGATGGCTTATTTGTTAAAAAAGATCTGCTCTGTCTAAATCCAGATCAGTTATTAGCTTAATCGATGCGAATTCTTATATAAGAGTGCCGTATGCACAATTTTATAAGCCCGATGCTATAGCTTCTTTTTGAATTTCAGTAAGTGTCTCAATTCCTTGTTTTCCTAAACTAATTAATGCATTGAGTTGTTCTTCTGAGTAAGTCGCTTCTTCGCCAGAACTTTGCACTTCAACATATTTGCCTGAACCAGTCATTACAATATTTGCATCCACTTCAGCATCTTTATCTTCAAGATAATCTAAGTCTAAGATAGGGGTGTCTTTAAAAATACCTGCAGATACGGCTGCGACTGAATCTTTAAATGGATCTTTCTCTAATACCTTTTTTGCTATGAGTTTTTGTATGGCAATTTGTGCAGCAATATAAGCACCAGTGATTGAGGCAGTACGTGTGCCACCATCTGCTTGAAGTACATCACAATCAATCCACATGGTCTTTGCACCTAATACTTTTAGGTCGATAACAGCACGAAGTGAACGACCAATCAGTCTTTGAATCTCAATAGTGCGACCATCTGTTTTACCGCGCGAGCTATCCCTTTGTTTACGGTCTAGTGTACTATAAGGAAGCATAGAGTATTCAGCAGTCATCCATCCTCCTTCAACGCCTTGTGCTCGCATCCAATTAGGTACTTTATTATCGATTGTGCAGGCACAAATGACTTGGGTATTTCCGAATGCAAATAAGACAGACCCTAAAGCATGTGGTGCGATTCCTGTAGTATAGTGTATCGGTCTTAGTGCATTTAAGGCACGATCATTTGTGCGTTGAAGAGATTCGTTTGAATTCATATTTTATGATTAATTGGTTTGCCTAAATTTTATCGGGTCGATTATTTTGACAACTTATTTTAAATTTTGGCAACCCTCAATAATGGAAGTTTCTAATACAAATAATTCTTGGAAGATTGCAGCTTTTTACCATTTTACCAAATTTCCAGATTATGAATCATGGGCGGATCGTCTTGTAGAGCATGGTTTATCTGTAGGGTTGCGTGGTACCATTATACTTGCCGAAGAGGGAATTAATTCAACTTGTTCAGGTTCAGTTGAAGCGATTGATCGCACGATAGAATTAATTCGTTCAGATGAACGCTTTAAATCAATGGAAGTGAAATATTCTTATGCTGACTTTTGCCCATTTCCAAAATTTAAAGTTAAGAAAAAACCTGAGATTGTCACTTTTCGTCAGTCTGGAGCAGATCCGCGAACTACAGTTGGTGAATATTTAGATCCTGAAGACTGGAATGATTTAATCAGTGACCCAGATGTGATTACAATAGATACAAGAAATGATTATGAAGTGAAAGTTGGGCAATTCAAAGGGGCGATAAATCCTAAAACAGATGACTTCACTGATTTTGCTCAATTTGTAGATAAACAATTAATTGAGCACAGAGATAAAAAAATTGCTATGTATTGTACAGGAGGAATTCGTTGTGAGCGTTCCACCGCATATTTAAAAGAAAAGGGGTTCAAAGATGTGTATCATCTGAAAGGGGGTATTTTGAAATACTTAGAAACGATGCCAAAGAAGGAGAGTTTATGGGAAGGAGATTGTTTTGTTTTTGATTATCGAGTAGCTGTGAATCACGATCTCAAGCCAGCATTGTGGAAAATTGATCCCACGACTAATTTACCTGAACCAATGAATCCTTTAGAAATTGATAAAATAGCTGAAAGAAGGAGGAGCGGTGCTATTTTTAAAAAGCCTTATACATTCTAAGATATTGGTTGCATAAAATTACCAAATTTATTTTGATGAGTGGTTTATGAAATTATTCCCCAACTATCGATGTCTGGTCGGCTATACCCTTGTAGAGGTCTTGGTTGTACTTGCCGTGATTGTTATTTTGGCGGGAATTACTTTTGGTACTGCAGCAGGTATCCAGTCAGCTCGAATGAAGTCGATTGCTAAAGCGGAAATTTCGCTTATTTCAAAGTCTTTATCTCGTTTTCATGCAAAGCATGGGGATTACCCGATTACCCAAGGTATAGAAAATAATGCGGTAACCTTGTCCAAGGCTTTATTAGGGTGGAAAGTTTTTCAAGGAAACCCTGTTCAAATGGTTGATCTAAAAGAGGCACCATCAGATGGAATACGTCCTTTTATTGAGCTTTCTAAGCTTCTTTATGAAGGAGATTTGCCTTATTCAGATAAAATAATTCCAAGTAATGTACGACTTATTGACCCTTGGGGAAATGCCTATGTTTATGCTTACAAAGAATCAGAGGAATGGGATAATTTTTCATTTGTACTTTACTCGAAAGGTTCTGACGGAGCGGATGTTAAATTAGAAGCAGATGGGGTACTCAGCACTAGTTTTAAAAATTTAAACAAAAATATGGATAATATTTATTTAGAAGATTGATTGAATTATGAATAAAAAAACTCAAAAAGGATTTACGCTTGTAGAATTATTAATGGTTTTAGCAGTGGTCGGCTTATTAGCCAGTATACTCATTCCTACAGCCGGAAGTATCCGAGAAAGTGCCTTGAAAACTTTGTGTAAGGCACAGCTATCTCAGTATATTAATGCCATCGTACAATTTAAAAGCCAGTATGGTTATTACCCTTTTGCACGTGGTAACAAAGATTATGTAATCGATTTATCGGACCCTGAAGTATCACAAGAATTTATTGAGATCATGTCGGGTCGTGATGCTAAGTCTGGAAAGTCAAAAAGTACGGGTGGAAATCGAAAACGCATGTCTTTTCATGATTTTTCCGAAAATGAATTTTATATATTAGAGGATGATTTGTACTCTCTAACCCAATTAGCTGATCGTTTTAATAATACAAATATTCGTATAATGATTGATGGTGATGGAGATGGGTTTATTTACCCTAGACCCTCCATGATTGCCCCTACAAGACCTAGAGCAAAAATTAGAGCAAGTATTACAGCATGGGTTGAGTCTGATGACTTGGATAAGTTTCCCGCCTATTCTTTATGGGAAAATTAGCCACTTATATTTAAGAAGGTTTTAAAGACATTACAGTATGGAGAATCGTCACAAAGGATATACTTTAATAGAATTACTCGTTGTTCTCGGGTTAATGACTATCGCTTTCTCCTTTGTTATTGTTAATACCGTTAATGATGAGGGTATGTCCTTAAAATCGTCTCAACGTATTCTCTCTGCTGTTGCTCAAGGGGTAAGAGGTCAAGCAATCATGAATCAGTCCCCCGCACGTTTGATTATTTATGCGGATCAGGGTCAAGATAGTGATCAGAATAAATACCTTCGATTTTTTGGTATCGTTACTCAGGATCCCAAAAATCCAAAGAAATGGATTGCTGGTACTGAGGGAACCTACTTGCCTAAGGGTATTTATTTTATGCCTGAACTGAGTCAAAGAGCTAATGGGCGAGGTAGGCAAGTTGGTAAAATGCATTTAGAATATCCACGGATTCGCTCAAAGTTTAATGACCCTAGATACGGTGAAGAATACTATTATTATGAATTTAATGCGAATGGAACTATGGCAGCAAAGTTTGTGAACACTTGGCTAATTTTTGGAGCGGGTACATTGGAGCCTAAAGGGAATCGTCAGTTAGATGTTTCTTTCGACAATCCTTCTCAAGAGAGACTAAAATCTGGATTAATCTTCAGAAAAGTAGGCTCTACTACCTTGGTCACAGATTTTGATCAAATTGATCGTGCCACCCAAAAAAGTGTACGTTAATAAAATTGGAGATAATAAAAATGTTTAAAAGAAAGCAGAAAAAGGGGTTTAGCTTAATTGAAACAGTATTATCGATTAGTATTTTTTTGGTGATCATTTTAGTTCTGTTGGCTATGCTTGGCCCAGTTTTATCCTCAGTGGATGAAGTCAAAGAAGCAGATGAAATTTCAACCATAGTAGAATCGCTTAACAGTTTCCTTCAGGCTAATTCAAGTTTAGCAGTCAATGGGTCTAATTTTGATTTAATTTATGAAGCAGTCAAATCTCGTGGTTTTGCCACCATTTATGTATTCCGTTCTTATGTTTCTAAAAATTCTCCTAACATTCAATTATCGATTGGCTTTTCACCGAAAGAAACCACATCTAGCATTCGGATGGAAAGAAGTGCGAAAATATATGATTTCCAAAATGCGGCTGGCCCAATATATCGGGCAATTTTAACCAATGGTCCCCAGATGCCTAAGCAGTATTATCGTGATAGGGGCAGATCAGCTAAGCCTCGTTACTATCTCACGACTGACAGATACGCGTTTAAAAATAATTATCTTCCCTTAGAAATTTCTTTATTTTCAAATGATCACGGTTTGGAATTTTTAGATAGTATTCAACTCAAGGATATCTTAGAGAAAAAACCTATTGTAACTTATTTCACTGTAATAAATCGATAAGACCCATGCCCTATGAAATCTAAAGGATTCACATTGATCGAAATCTTGGTAACCACTACGATAATGGTTTTGTTAGCGGGGTTTGCGATCCAAATAACAGGACAAGTAATCAATGTTTGGAGTCGTAGTTCTGCAAAATTAGCTACCGTGGCAGAAGCCCGTGTAGCTATGGATGTAATTGCAAATGATCTAGAAGGGATTGTCTTGAGAAATGATGGATACGAATGGTTTCGAGCAGAAAATGATTTTTTAAAAGAACCGGCGAATACCCTATCAACAGCACTAAGGTTTTTTAGTGTGATTAAAGATAAGACAATAGACTCTGAGGGTAGGACAATACCCGGAGATATCTCAGCGATAGCTTATAATCTGCATTACGTGAATCCCATAGATGGTTCAAATCAAGGTAAAAAATCCTTTGTTTTATACCGCATGGAAGTCGATCCAGAAAAGACTTATAATCTCCTATTAGATCCTTCTAACCGTGAATTTTTGCCCAATAAGAGAAGTTCAATATGGGGACAAGGGAATGTGATTAAGGGGAAAAATGGCGGTAATTATCTCGCGATGAATATCGTCAAATTTGAGATTGATTTTCATGTTGAAGATGACGGCGATCGCACAACACCTACCTTATATTTTGAGAGAAGTAAAAAAAATCCAAGGCGATCAGTGATTTATGGAGGAAAGGCTGCAACGATTGGTCCACAGGCCAAATTAGAACATTATCAAAGAGCCTTAGCCTACGCGGATATTAAATTAACTGTTCTTTCTGATGAAGGTGCTGAAATTATGCGGAATGTTGAACAGCGATCTATGACATCTGAAGAAGTGATTCGCTTACACGGTGAAGAGTTTATCCGTAGGGTACACTTTCCTGTTAAGCCGTTTTAGGAGTATAGTTTTTAATTACCTTTGCTAGAGACTTATTTTCAGGTGCACCACCCATAGCGAAATTAGCTTTTCCGCCACCTCGGCCACCGAGCGTTTCGCAAATTTCTTTTACGATGCTACCAGCATTATAGCCTTGTGCAACAGCCTCTTGTGATAGGGCTGCACAAATTTGTGTTTTCCCATTAGTATTTGAAGCCAGTACAACTAAGCCTGAATCGAGTTTAGATAAGATTTGGTTGCCTAAGTTTCTCAAGTCATTGCTGTCGGATACTATGACACAGCTATGAAGATAAGAAACCTTGTCTCCTATGATTTCTACGCTTTCTGCAAGTTTATCCACTTGCTCGGAGAGTGCTTTTTGATGAAAGCGTTTAAGTTCTTTCTCTAATTGTTTTTTAGAATCTATAAGGGCATCCACTCGATTTGCTAATTCTTCTGAGTTACAATTAAACTTATTCGCTAATGCATCGACTTGAGTAAAACGTTCTTCGGCTAAAGTATAAGCAGTTTCTCCACAAATGGCTTCGATTCTTCGTGTGCCCGCCGCAATGCCTGATTCTGAAATAATTTTAACAAGGCCAATTTCTCCAGTCGCTTGAACATGAGTCCCTCCGCAAAGCTCTTTAGAGAAACCTCCAATATCCACAACTCTGACTTGATCTCCGTATTTTTCTCCAAAGACTGCTACCACATCTTCTGGCTTATCTTTGTAAGCTACTTCGTATGTTTCAACGAATGAATTTTTCATAACTTTTTCGTTGATCGATTGTTCGATGGCTTGAAGTGTTTTTGAATCAATCGCTTCAAAGTGAGAAAAATCAAAACGCAAACGATTTTCTGTAACACTAGAGCCTGCTTGTTGGATATGTGTACCTAAAGTTGATCGTAAAGCCCAGTTGAGCAGGTGGGTTGCACTGTGGTGTCTTTGTATGGCTTGCCTACGCTCGAGATTGATATTTAGCGAGACGGTGCCCTTAAGTGTTTCTTGAGTCTCTACAAGGTGGAGGTAGATGCCATTTTTAACTTGGGTATCAATTACGGAATAAGCCGTTCCGTCATTCGTGGTTAAGGTACCTGTATCACCTATTTGTCCCCCCATCTCACCATAGAAAATCGTTTGATCCAGGATTATTGCAGAAGTATTTTCATCAACTGATTCAATGGAGATTATTTCTGCTGAAAATACTTCACTATTGAGATCAAAGCCTTTGAAATCTGTTTTTGTCAGATTGCTATCTTCCGCAGTTAAAACGACTTCTTTTTTCTGGGATGAGCGTGCTCGTTCTTTTTGTTGATTCATACACGAATCAAAGCCCGATTTATCAATTGAAAGTTTTCTTTCTTCCGCAATCAAAGCTGTGAGATCAAAAGGGAATCCATAAGTATCGTACAAAGAAAATGCTTCTTCACCTGTGATAGAGCCTTTTGCACTCATTTTATCAAAGAGTTGTAATCCACGTTCTAGAGTTTTGTTGAAAGCGGATTCTTCATTGGCAATGACTTTTTCAATGGTAGTTTTTTGGTCTACTAATTCTGGATAAGCAGTACCCATTTGCTTGATTAAAGTCTTAGACAATTCAGTAAAAAATCCTGAGGGCAAATTGAGCTTTCGACCAAATAATATAGCACGTCTGAGGATGCGTCTTAGGACATAGTTTCGCCCCTCGTTACTTGGAATAATACCATCAGCAATAGAAAAACTTAAAGTTCTAATATGGTCAGCAATCACACGAAAGGCACAATCGTTGGATTCTGTTTCATTTTTAAAGGTGCGGCTTTCTGGCATTGTATAGCCATATTTATGAGAACACATACTTTCTATGGCCTCAAATATCGCTTTGAATAAATCACTGTTATAATTACTAGGGGGATTTGAAAAATCCGTAAATTGTTGGGTTGTTGCCATTATGCCGGCAATACGCTCAAAGCCCATCCCAGTGTCTACGTGCCTAGCCGGTAGAGCTTGATATGTTCCATCTACAGCGGCGTTTAATTGGATAAAAACAAGATTCCAAATTTCAATACACCAAGGAGAATTCTTGTTAATAAGTGAACCTTGAGTATCACCTTCAGGAGTTAAATCTACATGCAATTCGGAGCAGGGGCCGCAAGGTCCAGTTTCTCCCATCATCCAAAAATTATCTTTTTTATTGCCGTAATGAATATGGGTTTTCGGATCGAGTCCTTCTTTCTTAAAAATGGCTTCCCAATAATCGTAAGCTTCTTGGTCAAATTCTGAAGGGTCGTTGACATCGGGTTTGTAGACAGTGGCATAAAGTCGTTCTTTGGGAAATCCCCATACCTCCGTTAATAATTCCCAAGACCATTCAATAGCTTCTTTTTTAAAATAATCTCCAATGGACCAATTACCAAGCATCTCAAAAAAAGTGTGGTGATAGGTATCAAAGCCAACATCGTCCAAATCATTATGTTTTCCGCCAGCTCGAATGCATTTTTGTGAATTTGCAATTCTCGAGTAAGGCGGACTTGTTTCATTTAAGAAGTAAGGCACAAATTGATTCATGCCTGCATTGGTGAAAAGCAGATTAGGAGAGGTAGGCATTAACGAAGCAGACGCAACAACGGTGTGTTTTTTTGCTTCAAAAAAATCAAGAAAAGATTGTCTAATAGCTTCCGATTGCATGGTTATCAAAAATTATTACATAGCCTTTAAAATAGCATCGCCCATTGCTTTAGTAGATATCGCTTGATTGCCAAATGCAATATCACCTGTACGAGACCCGGAAGTCACTGCGGATTTCACTGCGTTCTCAATTGCATTGGCAGCATCATTCTCGCCAAAGCTATAACGAAGCATCATTGCTCCAGATAAAATTTGTGCGCATGGGTTAGCAATACCTTGTCCTGCAATATCTGGGGCTGTTCCACCAGAGGGTTCATAAAGTCCAAAGGGAAGTTCTAAGCTATTTTTACTAGCACCAAGGCTGGCCGAGGCTAGCATGCCAAGTGAGCCACAAATCACGCCCATTTCATCCGATAAAATATCTCCAAACATATTTTCTGTAAACAAGACATCAAATTGATTTGGGTCTCTAGCTAATTGCATAGCAGCATTGTCCACATACATGTGGCTAAGTTCAATATCTGGAGCGTGTTTTGCAAAATATTCAGTGACAACTTTTCGCCACAAAACAGAAGTTTCTAGGACATTGGCTTTGTCTACAGAGCAAACTTTTTTCTGACGGCTTTTTGCTGCATCGATAGCCACTTGTGCTATGCGTTCAATCTCGCTCGTTTTGTACACCATAGTATCAATGGCAACAGTTTCACCATTTTCTTCATAAGTCGACTTAGGCTGTCCAAAATAGATTCCTCCAGTGAGTTCACGAATACAAACAATATCAATGCCGTTAGGGATACGATTTGTTTTGAGAGGCGATGCTTCGGAAAGTTCACTATAGAGAAGACCTGGTCGTACATTTGCATACAGTGAGAAAGCTTTACGAATAGGCAATAGGGCAGCTCGTTCGGGTTGTTCTTTTGGCGGTAACGATTCCCATTTTGGCCCACCTACAGAACCAAATAAAATTGCATCAGATGCTTGGCATATACGATGTGTGCTCTCTGGAAAGGCAGTTCCATGATTATCTATGGCGATTCCTCCAATGTCCGCTTCTTCATATTCTAATGAAAAGTTATAGCGTTCACCCGTGGCTTTTAAGATGTCTAGAGCTACGTCCATGACTTCAGGTCCAATTCCATCACCGGGAAGAACTGCAAATTTTAATGATTTCATAATATAGGGTTTTTTCTTATTTCAAAATGATCAGCCTGAATAGCAAGTCATTAAAGCATCGGCAATCTTTGATGGGTTTTTTGCAATCTTAACCCCAGCTTCTTCCATTGCTTGAAATTTAGCCTCTGCCGTTCCTGCTCCACTTTCTGAAATAATAGCACCTGCATGACCCATTGTGCGACCTTTAGGGGCAGAAGCACCTGCGATGAAGCCTGCGATAGGTTTAGAAACATGTTCTTTAATATATTGGCAGGCTTCCTCTTCTGCACTGCCGCCTATTTCACCGATCATGATAATTGCATCCGTGTCAGGATCTTCATTGAATAATTGTACCGCATCTTTTTGTGAGGTCCCGTTAATCGGATCACCTCCAATACCAATACAAGTACTTTGTCCGAGACCTTTTTGTGTCAGTTGCCAAACTGCTTCGTAGGTAAGTGTCCCAGAACGAGAGACAACACCCACTCGACCTTCTTTATGAATGTAGCCTGGCATAATTCCTATTTTACAGTGACCTGGAGTGATAATGCCAGGACAATTCGGCCCTATCAGACGAGTTTTTACTGAGCTTTGATTAAGCTTATGGCGAACTTCTGCCATATCCTGTACGGGAATACCTTCTGTAATGCAGACAATTAGCTCAATACCTGCATCAATAGATTCTAAAATGGAATCAGCGGCAAAAGGGGGTGGAACATAGATAACCGAGGTATTGGCACCGTACTGATTAACCGCCTCATTCACCGTATTGCAAATAGGAACAGTGTTTTCCCATTTTAAACCTCCTTTACCAGGAGTGACTCCAGCTACAACATTAGTTCCGTATTCTACACATTGTTGCGTGTGAAAAGTCCCTGCATTTCCCGTGATACCTTGCACTACAAGGCGTGTATTTTTATCCACTAATATACTCATAAAGTTTTATTCAATTTAAATAGGTTTCTTACGCAGAAACTTTTTGGGTGATGATTTCAGCCGCTTCAGCAAGACTATCTGCAGAGGTTAATTCGAGTCCGCTTTCTTTTAAAATGACTTTACCTGCTTCGACATTAGTCCCTTCGAGTCGAACGACTAGAGGAACCGACAAGGATACATTTTTCGCTGCAGATACAATTCCTCGAGCAATAATATCGCATTTCATAATACCTCCGAAAATATTTACTAAGATCCCTTTCACATTAGGGTCAGAAAGAATGATTTTGAAAGCTGCCGTTACTTGTTCCTCGTTGGCACCTCCGCCAACATCGAGGAAATTTGCTGGCTCACCTCCATAGGACTTGATGATGTCCATAGTAGCCATAGCTAAACCAGCTCCATTTACCATACAGGCGATATTGCCCTCTAGAGCAATGTAGTTAAGATTATAAGCAGAAGCTTCGACCTCTTTAGGATCTTCTTCATTAGTATCTCTTAGTTCGGCGATATCAGGATTTTTATAAAGTGCGTTGCTATCAAAACTCACTTTTGCATCGAGTGCTACTAAGGAGCCCTCTTGGTTTGTGACCAAGGGATTGATCTCAATAAGTTCGGCATTCTTCTCAATAGCCATTTGATATAAGCCGTTAAGGATTTTCGAGAGTTCCTTCACCTGATTACCGCTAAAGCCTAGTTTGAATGCGATTGAGCGGCAGTGGTGTGGTTTGAGTCCCATATCTAAAGAGACAGGCACACGGATAATCTTTTCTGGGGTTTTTTCAGCAACGGCCTCAATGTCTATTCCACCTTCGGTTGAAGCGATAATAACCGTTTGTGCGGATTCTCTATCTAGAACAACTGCTAAATAGTATTCGTGCTCAATAGTACTTCCTTCAGTAAGGTATAAGGTTTGTACCTTACGTCCTTGAGGGCTAGTTTGCTTTGTCACTAGGTGATTGCCTAACATTGCTAAGGCAGCAGATTTAGCCTTTTCAGGTGAGTCACAGAGTTGAACGCCTCCTTTGTATCCATCGGTGAATGTGCCTTTGCCTCGGCCACCTGCATGAATTTGTGCTTTCACTACAATTAAACTCTCTGGGTCTAATTGGGCAATGGCGGAATCAATACTTGCTTCATCATTTGCAGAAATCCCTTTGGGAATCGGGACTTTAAATTGATCGAGGAGTGCTTTTGCTTGGTATTCGTGTATATTCATACTGAGTTCTATGAGTTTTTTATATTTTCTCTAGAGTAAGAATTTGGAATGTCAAATAGCCTGCTAAAGTGCAAACATTTTAATCTTTTTCTTCAATTTTTTTGTTTGGTTTATACCTATAAAAAAAGCCCTTAGTCAATTTAAGGGCTTTTCGTGAAATATTTTTTCTTAATTACGCTATAAAGCTTATTTCTTTTTCGCTTCTTCGCGTTCTTTTACTTCTTTGATCACTGTTTCAGCCACATTTTTTGGAGTGGCGGAGTAGTGTGAGAATTCCATCGAGAATTGACCACGACCTGATGTCATTGTTCTAAGGTGGCCGATATAGCCAAACATTTCACTCAGTGGGGCATCCGCTTTAATTCGAATGCCTGTTGCGTTTGGCTCTTGGCTTTTGATCATACCTCTGCGGCGATTTAAATCTCCGATCACATCACCCATGCTTTCTTCTCCACAGAAAACGTCGAGTTTCATGATTGGCTCTAAAATATCTGGTTTTCCTTTTGGAATAGATTGACGGTAGGCTGCTTTAGAAGCGATTTCAAATGCGACTGCAGATGAGTCAACAGCGTGGAAGGCACCATCTTCAAGGGTAACTTTGATATCCACAGTTGGGTATCCAGCAAGTACACCTTTCTCAAGAGATTTTTTAAATCCTTTTTCAACTGCAGGCCAAAATTCTCTTGGAACATTTCCTCCGACCACTTTGGACTCGAATTCAAAGCCTGAACCTGACTCTAATGGCTCGATTGAGTAATCAATTTTCGCAAACTGACCAGAACCACCAGACTGTTTTTTATGGGTGTAAGAATCATTAATAGGCATAGTGATGGTTTCACGGTAGGCCACTTGTGGTTTCCCGATTTCAGCTTCTACGCCGTAAGTTCTTTTAAGAATATCAACTTTAATGTCTAGGTGAAGCTCACCCATTCCCTTAAGAATGGTCTCTCCAGAATCTTCGTCTGTCTCAACTTGGAAAGAAGGGTCTTCAGCAACCATTTTACCAATTGCCGTTCCTAGCTTCTCAGCTTGTCCTTTATCCTTTGGTTTTACCGCAATCGAAATAACTGGTTCAGGGAACACCATAGGCTCAAGCGTAGCCGGTTTGTTCGGATCACTGAGAGTGTGTCCAGTTTGAACTGATTTCATTCCTAAAAGTGCAACGATATCTCCTGCTTGAGCTGAATCAACTTCACTCCGATCATCTGCATGCATTTCAATAATACGACCAATTCGTTCTGTTTTACCAGTGAATGTATTCAGTACACTCATACCTTTTGAAATTTTTCCTGAATAAATTCGAGTGAAAGTCAGAGCACCGTATTTGTCGTCCATAATTTTAAACGCAAGGGCTCTCAAAGGTTTGTTAGGATCGACCTCTGCAAATTCGCCCGTTTCATTTCCTTCAGGGTCAACTTCAGGCTGTGGATTCACTTCGGTAGGATTCGGCAAGTAATCAACAACTGCATCGAGGATGAGTTGAACACCTTTATTTTTGAAAGAAGATCCACAATAGGTTGGGAAAAAGGCTAATTCTCTCGTTCCTTTTCGGATACATTGTTTAAGCACTTCAAGACTTGGCTCTTCACCATTTAGGTAAGACTCCATAGCAACGTCATCTTGCTCAACTGCTGTTTCAATGAGTTTTTCACGCCATTCGGCTGCCTTATCGGCCATGTCCGCCGGAATATCCTTAATTTCATAATTTTCTGGATTTCCACTATCATCCCAAACCCACGCCTTTTGGGTTAATAAATCAACAACACCTGCAAGTTCGCTTTCTTCTCCGATTGGTAAAACCATAACAAGTGGGGTAGCACCGAGTACTTTTTTCACTTGTTCAACAACCTTGTAAAAGTCAGCTCCGATTCTGTCCAATTTATTAACATAAATCAAACGAGCCACTTTAGATTCATTTGCATAGCGCCAATTGGTTTCGGATTGAGGTTCTACTCCTCCAGATCCACAGAATACACCAACGCCACCGTCCAAGACTTTTAGTGAACGATATACTTCAACAGTGAAGTCAACGTGCCCAGGAGTATCAATAATGTTAAAGCGGTGAGGCTCAAATTGGTTATTGCTTCCGTTCCAGAAACAAGTTGTAGCAGCAGATTGGATAGTAATACCTCGTTCTTGCTCTTGCTCCATGAAGTCAGTTGTGGCAGCACCGTCATGAACTTCCCCTAGCTTATGAATCTTGCCAGTAAGTTTTAGAAATCGTTCAGTTGTTGTCGTTTTACCTGCATCAACGTGGGCGAAGATACCGATATTTCTGTAATTATTTAGATCTGTCATTGTGTTTTAGAAAATTGATAAGCAGAATTGAATTGTTTCGTTTTGAGTAATTTTTTTAAAAATTCAACACTATTTGTAAAAAATTAAACGGCGTAGAGTAGAGCCTCTTGTTACTTCTGCAAGCTAGTAAACCTAATTTTTTCCATTTTTAGAATAGGATGGATTTTTTACAATTCTTGTACAGAATGAGGAAACTATAATATGAATCAAGATAAAGATACAGGATTACCCTTGGTGGCAGTTGCTGGAGGCAGTGGTTTTGTTGGCACGCATTTAAGAAAAAAATTGGCTACAGGCTTTCGATTTCGAGCACTTACAAGAAGTAGCACGATTGCCCAAGAGAGCCCAGATAATCTATCTACGGAATGGGTGAACTGTGACTTGTATTCATTACCTAAGGTCACTGAAGCTTTAAAAGGCTGTAAGTATGGCATTTATTTAGTTCATTCGATGGCCCCTTCCAGTCGCCTTAGGCAAGGGCATTTTAAAGACCTAGATTTATTATTAGCAGATAATTTTATTCGTGCAGCCGAAGAAGCCGGCTTAGAGCATGTAATTTATTTAAGTGGCATTATGCCCAATGAATCGGAAAAGCAATTATCGTCTCATTTAAAAAGCCGTTTGGAAGTCGAATCTGTTTTGCGTAGCCGTTCGGTAAAAGTTACTGTTTTGCGTGCAGGTATTATATTTGGGCCTGGTGGCTCTTCCTTTTCTATCTTAATTAACTTGGTACGTCGTTTGCCGATAATGATTTTTCCTGCTTGGACGCATTCTATGACACAGTCAATTGATATAAATGATGTCTGTCGTGCTTTTCGTTTATGCTTTGAAAGTTCGATTTATAAAGGTGGAACCTTCGATTTAAGTGGTCACAAGCCAATGAGTTATAAGCAGTTGGTGAAGCGTGTGGCACAAAAACTCGGACGATCCTTTCTCTCCATTTCAATTCCCTTTAATTTCTTTTTCTTTGCTAAACATTGGTTGTCCATATTAGGCGGTGTGCCTCTTGCCCTAGCAGAACCGCTTCAAAAAAGCTTGATTCATGATTTGAGATCAGAGCCTAATGCTCTATCTGAGGCTTTAAAAGATGGACTTACTAGTTTTGATCGTTCGTTTGATCTTTCGGTGTATGGAGATGGTAGTCCTAAGCCAAATCCTCGTAGTAAGACACAAAAGAAAGATACCAAAGAATTACAGAAACAGTGTCGGGTACGTTCGGTTCAGCGGATGCCTCTTCCTTTAGGTTGGAACTCTCAACAGGTTGCTAGAGAATACAGTGAATGGTTAACTCGAAAATTCGTTCGTGTGATTTCAGCAAAAATTAACGATGATGGGCGAATTTCTTTTTATCTTATAGGTCGCTTGTTGTTATTAGAGTTAACCCCAACGCCGTATAGTGTTTCCAATTTAAAACGTAGTGCTTTTTATATTTCTGATGGATGCTTAATGAAAAAAGTTGAGCCTCAAGGGCGTTTTGAATTTCGCCTATTTCCTGAAAATAATTGTTTAATTGCAGCCATTCATGGTTATGCCCCAATTTTACCTTGGTGGATTTATTCTTGTACTCAAGCCATCCTGCATCTGAGTGTGATGCAATCTTTCTCTCGACACTTGAGACGCCATAATACGACTCTAATGCAATAGAGGATTATTTGGTTTTTGTATTGTTTTTTTCATTTGCTTAATCATTTTCTGAATTTTACTTCTTATAGTTATGGCTAAAAATCTTGTCGAAATATATGATACAACATTAAGAGATGGTTCTCAAGGTGAGGGCATTTCATTCACAGTGGCTGCAAAGTTAAGAATTGCAGAAAAGCTGGATCAATTTGGTGTGGATTATATTGAGGGGGGTTGGCCTGGTTCCAACCCACGTGACATGGCATTTTTTGAAGAAGCAAAGCAATTAGATTTAAAACATGCAAAATTAGTAGCATTTGGTTCAACACGTAGAGCAAATTTATCTGCAGCTGAAGATGCTCAATTGAAACTGCTTCTAGAAGCGGATACTCCAGTTGTGACTATTTTTGGCAAGTCTTGGCTTTTGCATGTTACAGAAATTTTGCGTACGACTCAGGAAGAGAATTTGCAGATGATTGAGGATTCCGTCCGTTTTTTAACAGAAAATGGAAAAGAGGTCATTTATGATGCCGAGCATTTCTTCGATGGTTATTTAGACAATAACGAATATGCTATTGATACTTTAAAAGCAGCTCAAAGAGGTGGTGCAATCAATCTAAGTCTTTGTGATACAAATGGTGGTCGCTTAGTTTCTGAGGTCCAAGAGATTGTCTCGGCCGTCAAAACGGAATTGAAAGATATTCCGATTGGTGTCCATTGTCACAATGATTCTGGGCTTGGTGTAGCGGTATCTTTAGCTGGAATTCAGTCAGGTGCTCAATTAGTACAAGGTACGATTAATGGTATAGGCGAACGTAATGGTAATGCAAATTTGACAGCGATTATTCCTAATTTGATTTTAAAGATGGATCGCAATTTGAATTGTGCATCGAACTTAGAAGATCTAAGGGGTTTATCTCTATTTGTTGATGAGATGTCTAATCAGTCATCAGACCCAAAAGCACCCTTTGTTGGCTTGAGTTCATTTGCTCATAAGGGTGGGGTGCATGCTGATGCTGCGGCAAAAGTTAAACATAGCTACGAACACATAAAGCCAGAATTGGTAGGGAACAAAACACGTGTTTTAGTTTCGGATATGTCTGGGCGGAGTAGTATCATGATGAAGGCGAAAGAGATCGGACTGGATATTGATTCCCGTTCTCCAGAATTAAAAGAATTTCTGAATAGCTTAAAAGAGATGGAGTTCAAAGGATATGAATATGAAGCGGCTGACGCATCATTGAAATTGCTCCTTAATAAGTATATTAAAGGAGAGCCTAAAGCAATTGAGCTGATTGGTTATCGAGTGATGGTCAGCGATCAGGTGGATTTAGGCCGTATTGTTTCGGAAGCTTCAGTACAGGTTAAGGTAGGTGATAAAGTGCACCATACAGCCGCAGAAGCGAGTGGGCCAGTTGATGCTTTAAGCGAAGCTTTGAATAAAGCAATTGCTCCAGTTTTTCCGCAAATCAATGATGTCCGTCTGCTTGATTTTAAGGTGCGTATTCTTGAAAATAAGCATGGGACAGATGCAATCATTCGAGTACATATTGAATCAACAGACGGAAATTCAATATGGGGTACTGTGGGTGCAAGCGATAATATCATTGCCGCCGCCTGGGAAGCTTTGCTCGATTCAGTTGAGTACAAGATACAGCTAGACAGCTCTAAAAGTAATTAAATAATTTCTATTTAATTTATTACAATTGAGCAGACTCAGTAGACTGGCGGATTTTTTCTTTCATCGCCGTCTTATTGTCTTCTTCTAGGCACACATCACAGCACTCAGAATCATTTGAGTTTTCTTCATTTTTAATGAGTTCCCGACACATCTCATGAGTGTCAATGACTTGAGTGTTATATTTACCGCAAAACAAACAGCACTTTACGTGCATTTTAATGAATACGCGCTTCCAAGTTGGAAGATCTTGATAGTTCTTTTTATTGAGTGCGCTAGAGACCTGTTTACAAGTGAACATTATATTTAAAATTTATTTTAGTCTTTATTAATCCAGTTTTCATTGAGAAGAACCTTAAGCTGTTCTCTCGCCCTATGTAATATGACCCATAGATAGTTCGGAGAAATATCCATTTCCTTACAAATTTCTTCAGTTGTTTGATCTTCAAGCATTTTTAAAATAAAGGCTTGTTTTAGCGGTTCTTTTAATTGATCAATGCATTTTCTGAAAACGACCCAAAATTCTTTATTATCAAACTGTTTACGTGGGTTAAATTCCCAAGGATCAGGATTGGTTGTAGCAATACCACTATATTTAAACCAAAAGCTTTCCATGAGTGCCTCATCTTCTTTATCAATATCTACAGTCTGTGCTTTGATTGATTTCCGAATTTGGTCGATGATTTTATTGCGCATGATGCCTCGAAGCCAATATTTGATATCCAGTCGACCATCAAATCGATCCAGCGCTTTAATCCCTGCTAAAAAAGTATCTTGAACACAATCTGCGGCAACTTCTGGATTCTTCAGTCGAGACATGGCATATCGATAAAGATAATCACCATACAAATCAACCCACTGTGATGGAGGTGTGATGTTTGGGTTACCCTTATCGAGATTTGTCATTTTGCTAAGATTATTTTACTTATAGTCTGGGTCAACACTACATTGTTTTAATGTATAAATTCCCAAGTTATATTAAACAAATTGTTATTCTTTAACTTGTGAAGATCGGTTCACAAAAGTCTAAGCCCCAAGAAATGGTGAATATACGCTATAAGTAAAGTTTTACCAGTTAACAATTCATGCATTTGAAAATAAAGACGAAAATTGGTTTTAAGGCTGTTTGAAGATTGCAAGTTCTGTATGTGCAACACAAGATGATGTTTCAATGATTTACGAAGGTTCAACCACAGGATCTGAAGTCGGCTTGTCGCCGATGAAGTCTTTGCCCGCTTGTTCCTAAAGTAGTTTAACATTATGTCTAAACACAGAAAAAGATCTCTTCTATTTAGGAAATATTCTAGTTGGTTCTCTTCTCGAATTTATATTTTCGTGTTTTTTTTGGTCGAGCGATTATCACTGAAGCATGCCTACCAGTTGGGTCGATTCTTTGGCAGTTTATTTTTTTACTTATCAAGTCATCGTAGAAAAATTGTTGAAGAAAATGTACGAACTTTGAAAGCTTGGGCAACAAAGCGGAATCTTAATAATGCACTATTAGATCAAGAAGACAGTGTAATTGCCAAAAAGATTTATCAGTCAAATGCAGGAAACTTCCTTTATTCATTTTCAATGATGAATAAACCTATTACGACAGTTAAAAAATATCTTAAAATAAAAAACTGTGAATTATTGGAAAAAGCTTATGAAAAAAATAAAGGGGTAATTATGCTTTTTTCCCATACTGGCCCTTGGGAATTGACTGTCATGATGTCAGAATTAATGCCACCCATTTTTAAAGCGAGTAAAAGGTGTGAAATGGCCATTATGTTTCGTCCGCTTAATAATTATTTTTTGAACAAATGGTATTTGAGAAAAAGAAGCCGTTACGGGGCGCTTCTTTTATCTCGTGACGATGGGTTTTTCAAAATTATCCGACTCCTTAAAAATGGATCATTCGTTCACATAGCTTTTGATATTCGTATGCAACAGGGGCAAAAAATTGAATTATTTGACAGACAGGCTTCAACTTCTAAAATTCCATATGTTTTGCATAAAGCGAGCAAAGCCCTCGTCATAGCCTTAAGTTTAGTTAAAAGTGGTGATTTAGGATGGGAAATTGAGTTCAAGGAAATTGCATCAGCCGAAAATGGTATATGCCCTGAAATGAGTCTGCTTAAAGCCTCAAACGAACATCTAGAACAAGTAATATTTAACAATCCCTACGATTACTTTTTCTTTCAAGATCGTTACAAGTGATCTCTTTTTTGTGGCTCTTTTAAGCGCTTTTTAAGAGTAATTCTTCATACACACTTAATACCTTTTTATGAGCGCAGTCTGTTGTGAATTGATCATTCTTGTTCGGCTTAGGCTTATCTTTAAGTTTGTAAAATTCACGAATTTTTAAGCGCATAGTGGATTTTTTATTAGCTTCCACCATACCGTAGGGATATAGGGTGTTCAGTTGTTCTTTTAGGATACCATGAGAATATGCAATAACTGGTACCCCAATACTCAAAGCCATCAAACAAGCTTTGTTAAAAGCTTCAGGTATGATTGAACATGAAAGTACCAAATCTGAAACCGTCATGATCTCACGAAGGTCTCTACGATCGTTTAAAATACTAATATCATCAGTCAGTCCTAATCTTCGGATATCACTTTTTAGACGAGAATAGTAATTCTCTTTTTGTGAATCAACGGATCCTATGATTAAGCCATGAATAGGTAGACCATCTTTTTTAAGATAATAAAATATATGTAAGAAATCATGGAGTCCTTTCCGAGAGCTTATTCGTCCAGGTAAAGTTATCTTAAACTTATCTTTGAAAGAATCACTTTCATCAGTCCATTGTTGAAGCCATTTTGAATTTGGTTCAAAGCCGTAGGGCAGTTTCTTTGAATCAACACCCTTATGAATTACATTTAAGTCTTTCTTTTTAGTGAATGCAAAATGGTCTAAAATGAAATTTCGTACTGATTTAGAAGGGCAAATGATTGCATCACCCTTTATTATCGTCTCGGAAAATTCGTCTATTGAATAATAACCGTTAAATGTAGTGACTAATTTAGGTCGATTGTCTGGCGGAATCTGTTTCAAAGCTTTATAAACAAGCCATGTGGGTATGCGGGAGCGCACATGAATGAGGTCGAATTGTTCTTTTAATAACAGAGAACGGATTTTCGAGATCGTTCTAAAAGAAAATAAATCTTTTTTATGAACGGGCAAATTGAAATGCTTAACGCCTGCCTTCTCCAAAGTCTCTCTCATATTGCCACCATTGGATAATACGTAAGAATCGTACCCTGATTGAACAAGGAATTTTGCTAATTGAATTCTGCTATGTGGAACATCTTCCACATTAAGTGAGGGTAATACTTGTAATATTTTTGTTTTCCTAGTCATATTTTGAGATATTATTTAGCCTGATCTATTTGTATCGATTCCTAATCGTTCAAATACGCTTGTGAAATTTTTGTTGTCATTGAGATAAGAGACTTGTGCATATAAAAATACTGTGCAATTTACACATTTAGTTTTCATTATAAGTTTTTACTTTTAAGAGATATTTATTCACCTTTTATTCCCTTTTGTTTTAAATTTTTAGCTTTAATTGTATGATCGATATAAAATTATTAAGAGACAGTCCGGACATAGTGCGGGCAGCCATCGCTAGAAAAAAGTTCAAGGTGGATATCGATAAAGTGATCGAACTGGATACGATTCGCCGTGAAAAGATCACCGAAGCAGAAAAAGCAAGAGCAGAGCAAAAGTTGGCGAACCAATCGATGGCTCTGTTAGAGAAAGGCTCACCTGAGTTTTTAGAAAAAGTCGCCGAAATGAAGTCAGTCTCAGCCAAAGCCAAAGAGCTTGAAGCTGAAGCAAAAACGGCCGATCAATCGTTCCAAGAAGCCTTTTTGGAAATACCTAATCTGCCTGATGAAAGTGTGCCGTCTGGCGATACCGAGGACGATAATGAGATTTGCCATAGTTGGGGCGATACTTCGATTTATCCGCATGCGAAAGCTCACTACGATATTCCATGGTTTGAATCACGAGTGGATTTTGCACGAGGTGTCAAAGTCACAGGTGCAGGGTTTCCTTTTTATGTCGGAGAAATGTCTCGGATGGTTCGTGCATTGATAAATTTTTTCTTAGAAGAAGCACAAAAGAATGGTTATGAAGAAGTGGCTCCTCCCGTAGTTGTCAATGCAGAGAGTGCGACCGCTACAGGCCAACTACCCGACAAAGAAGGGCAGATGTATTTTGATCCTAATGAAGGTTTCTATTTGATCCCAACCGCCGAAGTTCCCGTAACCAATTTTTATCGAGATGAAATTTTTGATGAAAAAACTTTACCAATGTATCGTTGTGCCTACACCCCTTGTTTTCGCCGTGAAGCTGGGAGTTGGGGGGCAGATGTGCGAGGGCTCAATCGTTTGCACCAATTCGACAAAGTTGAATTAGTCAAATGGACGAGTGCCGAAAGTAGTATGCAAGAGCTCGAAAAGCTTAAAGAGAATGTCGAGGCTTTGATCATCGCTTTAGAATTACCCTACAGAGTACTTAGAATGTGTACTGGCGACATAGGCTTCCCGCACGCCAAACAATATGACTTAGAAGTTTTCGCCGCAGGACAAGAGCGATGGTTAGAGGTATCCAGTTGTAGTAACTTTACCGATTTCCAAGCGAGAAGGGCAGGCATACGCTACCGTGATGCAGATGGCAAAATCCATACCGCTCATACCTTAAATGGTTCGGGCTTAGCGATTCCTCGCGTGCTAGCCGCTATTCTTGAAAATAATTTACAAGAAGACGGTCGAGTCAAAGTGCCTAAAGTATTGCAAAAATGGATGAATCAAGAATTTATTGGTGATGCCGTTTAATCTAGAAATTTTAAAAATTACCTTTAGAAAGAAACTATGATTGATATATTTTTTGACGCACTCAAAGCAGGCAACCCACTTTATTGGGCGGGCTTCCTGGTCGCCATTTTCTTCTTCTTTAAATTCCTCCAAGGACTTGGGAAATTAGTGCTTTTACTTCTAATTCTCGCGGCAATTGCTTACACAGTATTTTATTTCAATCCTGAAATCTTTGAAACTTTTCTTAAGCAAGCTAAAGATGTCACCGAAGAAATTGATATTTAAGCACTGTCCCTCAAGCACAGGAAAATCCGATTATATATGTCCCAAAAGCCCAAAACCGCTATCACTCCAACTCGGGTAGAAAATTATCCTGAATGGTATCAGCAAGTGATCAAAGCTGCCGATCTCGCAGAGACTTCACCGGTTCGTGGATGCATGGTGATTAAGCCATGGGGTTATGCAATTTGGGAAAATATCCAAAAAGAACTCGATAGACGTTTTAAGGCAACTGGCCATAAAAACGCCTACTTCCCTTTATTCATTCCCATGCGCTACCTTCAAAAGGAAGCCGATCATGTGGATGGCTTCGCA